>ERZ1066121.316-NODE-316-length-45516-cov-11.381008_pt1 | contig 45516 bp, 39 predicted proteins | sample MGYA00382768_ERZ1066121 | MGnify/ENA primary metagenome ERZ1066121 (study PRJEB33369, sample SAMEA5778351) | biofilm metagenome | biome: Industrial cooling water; feature: Water cooling tower basin; material: Biofilm | place: United Arab Emirates | collected...
AGTTCCAGACCATGCGTGGCCTGCCTGCGACCGGCATTGCCGATCACGACACCCGCGAGGCGGTGAACCGCGCCCTGGCGGCGCAGCGTGAGCGTGCCGAGGTGAGTCGTGCCGACCTGGACAATCCGGTCCGATCGTCAGGGCGGGAGGCGCCGCTGTCACGCGAGGTGCCGGAGCCGGTCGCCGAGGCGCGGATCGTGAGTGCGGCGCTGGCTCCGTACCGCAGCCGACAGGATGAGACAGGACGCGAGCCGGAGCCGGTCGCACGCTCTGCAGTGCAACCGGTCATGGCGGCGGCCGAGGCCAGGCCCGATCCTGCGCTCGCTCATCGAGCCGCGGCGGCCGAGGACCGCGACGACCCACGTCGGCAGGTGCCGGAGCGGGACCGCACGCCTGCCGTGTCCGAGCAGGTGCGCGCGGCGGCACCCACCATCGTCGAACCCACCCATGCTGCGCATGGCCTGTACCAGCGTGCCCACCACGCCCTATCCCAGATCGAAGTGGCGCCAGGCATGGGCGGGCTGACCGATCACGAGCGGCAAATGCTGGGTGCGTCGGTGGTCGCGATGTCGCTCTCAGCACAGGGCTGGAACTTCACCGCCTACGACCATGTGGTGCCCGGCAGCAAGATCGATCCTCAAACCGGGAGGCCCGAGACGATTTTCGTGGTTCAGGGCGCTCTGGACAGCCCGGGTCACCAGCGGATCGCGATCAATGTGGAGCAGGCGCTCTCGCAGTCGATCGAGCAGTCGTCGGCGGTCTCGCAGACTGTCCTGCATGCGCGCGAGCAGGCGCTGGAACAGGCGCAGCAGGTCGCCGAGCAACAGGAGATGGATGGGCCGAAGGGGCCGACCATGCGCATGGGGGCGCGTACCCCGGTGATGGGGCCGGGGCCGCAGAGCGATGGTGGTGGAGATGGGGGCGGCGGGGCATAGTTTTCGCGCTGCCGGGTAAGGAAATCATGTCGCAATGATTCACTGGCAAGACAAGCGATTCGATCCGTCCCAGTTCGATCGAGGCGTTGTGCAGCGGTGGCTCCGCATGATCAAGCGGTAGTCGGCGGCCGTAGGATCGAGTTCGCTACGCCACGCTGCGATACAGCAGCGTGATGGTGCATGGACACTGCCTGTTGGTTGGACGATCAGGCTCGATCACCGTGGCACCCATTCAAACTTTCGACCCGGCGCGCATGACGCCGGCACAGCGGCGCGCGGAGGCCGCCGCCCTCCTGGCCCTGGGCGTGCACCGCCTGCGCGGTGGCGACGCCCACACGACTGCCGTCGCCGCGCCTGCTCCCGCCGGCTCTGGACTTGGCTTTGTCGCGGCACAGCGCGTCCATGCGGACTCCACCAACCGGAGTCCACAGGCATGACCCAAGCACCCTCCCCTACGGCAACGACCGCTTCGATGGCAGCACGCATCGCGGGCCTGGCCGACTGGTCTTGGAGCGACCTCTCGAATGAGTGGCATCGACTGTTCGGCACAAAGCCGCCCGTCGCGAATCGCCGCTTCGTCGAGAAGCGCATCGCGCACCGTTGGCAGGAACTCGAGTTCGCCAAGACCGATCGCGCCCTGCTCGAACGCAACCACCGCCGCATCGACGAGTTGGTCGCGACTGGCACGCTGACTCGACAGCGGGTCGGCGCGATGCCGGTCGCCGGCACCGAACTGGTGCGCCTCTATGCAGGCGTCGAGCATCGCGTGCAAGTCCTGACCGACGGCAAGTTCGAGTACGCGGGCACCCGGTACCGGAGTCTGTCGATGATCGCCCGCAAGATCACAGGGACGCAGTGGTCCGGGCCGGCGTTCTTCGGCCTGCGCAAGGGAGGTCGCCGATGAGCGCGATTGCACCCAGGCGCCTCCGGTGCGCTGTCTACACCCGCAAGTCCACGGAGGAAGGACTGGATCAGGAGTACACCTCCATCGATGCGCAGCGCGACGCGGGCGCCGCCTGTATCGCCAGTCGCCGCGCCGAAGGCTGGATTCCGGTCGCAGACGACTACGACGATGGCGGCTTCTCGGGCGGCACCCTGGAGCGCCCTGCCCTGCAAAGGCTGATCGCCGACATCGAAGCCGGCCTGATCGACATCGTCGTCGCCTACAAGATCGACCGCCTGAGCCGCTCCTTGTTCGACTTCGCCGAACTGGTCAAGGTCTTCGACCGGCACGGCGTGACTTTCGTGTCGGTGACCCAGCAGTTCAACACGACCGATGCGATGGGCCGGATGTTGCTGAACATCCTCTTGACCTTCGCGCAGTTCGAGCGCGAATTGACGGCCGAGCGCATCCGCGACAAGTTCGTCGCCAGCAAGAAGAAGGGACTGTGGATGCATGGCATCCCGCCGCTGGGGTACGACATTGTCGATCGCCGACTGGCGATCAACGAAGCCGAGGCGGAACAGGTCCGCACGATCTTCCGCCGCTTCGTCGCTCTGGGTTCGATCCTGAAGGTCGTGCAGGAGATCCGCGCGCACGGCTGGTGCAACAAGACGTGGACGACCAAGGCGGGCAGAACGCTAGCGGGCCAGCTCCACGACAAGAGTTCGGTCCACAAGATTCTGCACTGCCGGACCTACCTCGGCGAAATGAAGCACCGCGACCAGTATTTCGAGAACACTCACGCGGCGATCATCGAGCGCGCCCTGTGGGAAGAAGCGCACGCGCTCCTGCAGGTCAACGGCCGGGTCCGGGCAGGTGCCTCGCGCCGGGGCAAGGTGGAGTTCCTCCTGAAGGGCCTGCTGACCGGCCCGGACGGCCGCGCCCTGTCACCGTGGCACACGACCAAGGCCAACGGCCGCACCTACCGCTACTACCTGAGCACGCGCGACACGCACGAGGGGCCGGGCACTTCCGGCCTGCCGCGCCTGCCGGCCGGGGAACTGGAGGGGGCGGTCGTCGCCCAACTGCGACGCGTGTTGCGAGCGCCTGAGATGATCAAGGCGATGATCCCGCAGGCGGTGGCTCTTGACCCGACCCTGGACGAAGCGCAGGTGACGGTCGCGATGACACAGGTCGACCGGGTATGGGAGCAACTCTTCCCGGCCGAGCAGCAGCGGCTGGTCCGGCTGCTGGTCGAACGGGTCATCGTCACGCCGACAAACCTGGAACTGCGGCTCCGACCCGGCGGGATCGGCACGCTCGCAGCCGAGGCCCGCCCGACGGCTGGGGCAGTGGCATGAAAGGGCCGATCTTCGAGGTGTCCGGGCCGGCGACCGAGGTGGTCGCCAGCGACGGCGGTGTGACCCTGAACGTCCCGATCGCCCTCCGACGGCGCAGCGGGCGGCGGGCCGTCGTGTCCCAAGGTTCTGGGTTCGAGTCAGACGGCCGGACTCGAACATGCGCCACGCCGCTGCAATTGGCCCTGGCCCGTGGCCACCGCTGGCTCCGGATGCTGGAGACCGGCGAAGCGGCTTCAATGAGCGAGATCGCCCGCCGCGAGCGGACCGACCACAGCTACGTCGCCCGGCACATCAACCTGACCCTCCTTGCCCCGGACATCGTCGCCGCGATCCTCGACGAGGCGCTCCCGGATGGTGTTCGGCTGCATGGCCTCTCGATCAATCCGCCGGCGCTGTGGGAGACGCAACGGCAGTCGTTGAACGCGTAGCCGACGCCCTACAATGTCGCCGAAGCCAGAAGGGCCGGTTGCGTTGGGGTACTATTTCGCGGGAGAGAGCATTTGGATTTCAGGTGCTCTGGCTCCACATAGTAGAACCCGGACATCCCAGACAGTCGCACACGCACACGGAAAGCCCGCATAACGCGGGCTTTTTCGTCTCTAGTGGTCCTGGGACGTACCCTTGCATCCCCGTGAAAAGTGAGCAAGCCTGTGAGTACGGACGCCGCACCCCGCGGGCCTTACTCACAATCGGCTTGCTCCCATGCTGACCGATACCAAGCTGCGCACAGCGAAGTCGAAAGTGACCGTCTACCGCATCGCAGACAGCAATGGGCTGTGCATCGAAGTGCGCCCCAACGGGTCACGCATCTGGCGCTATCGCTACGCGGGCAAGGCGAGCATGGTCGGGCTGGGCGGATACCCGGCCGTGCCCCTCGCCGAAGCACGCGCCTAACGTGCGGCGAAGCTGGAACACGCCGAAACCATCTTGGCAGCGGTCCTGGACGAATGGCGCCAGACCGCCACCACAACCGACGCCCCGCACATCGTCCCGCTGTCCTCGCAGACCGTGGCGACCCTCCGCGACCTGCACCCGCTGACAGGCCGCGGCGAATGCCTCTTTCCGGGCGTGTGCAGCCATCGGAGGCCGATGAGCGAAAACACCATCAATGCCGCGCTGCGCTAGATGGGCATTGATCGCGACACCATGATCGGCCACGGCTTCCGCGCGATGGCGTGGGCCATTAGCCTGCAGACGGCCGGGGTGCGCGAACACACCGGCCGCCGACCCGCCACACTTCTACTGAGAAACGATCATCGTTTCCGATACCGTAGCAACCTGCGCCGGCCGCCCCATTCCGTCGCCCCTCGCTGCAAGCCTGCTCGACCGCTCCACACTTGAATTCCACGCTGAACTTCCTGCGCCACGACATGAACACTCCACATGGCCTGGAGCGCCCTTCTCGCAAATGCCCGGGAAATCCGGGATAAACCCGGCCGACCCAGGAGGCTCTGGAAGTACCGACATTGAAGTGGGTGGAGTGGTTCAACCACCGCCGTCTGACGTCTTCGGCTGGGAACATTCCATCTGGGAAAGCAGAAGCCCCTTACGATGCGAACGTCGCCGAGCTGCAACAGGCCGCGTGACTCGGACCCAGAGGCCTCCGGGATTCCCTCGGCGGTTCACGGAAACCGAAGCTCGGGCCATTCTCGGCGTCGTCGCGCAATTCCAGGATCGTCTTGCGCACCGCACCCGGTCCTGGCGCGATGGCGATACCGCATCCGACGAGCAGGCTGCGTAGCTGTTCGATCCATTCGGTGCGATGCCACATCCGCAGCTGGCGCACGCGATACAACGCCTGCCGGTCCTGCTGGCGACGGTCTTGAACGGAGCCCGTGAGGCCTCGGCAGGTGTCATCGTCACGCAGATCGCAGCAGCATCGTTGACGTCGTTCTTCTGGCCGACAACGAAGGGCTTGACGTACTGCAGCGGGAGCAACTGGACCTGATGGCCGATCGTCTGCAATTCCCGCCCCGAATCGTGAGTGCTGGCGCAGGTGTCCGTGCAGACATCGCAAGGCGGAAGATCGCGAAAAACGGCAGCTACTGACTGCAGTTGAACGTCCTGCGCAGCGCCGGTTCGCCGTCATGATCGACGGCACGCACCTGAATGACGTGCTTCTCCGGATCGAGGGCGATACGGATAATCTTCATGCCCGATCCCTGCTGCTTCGCGACGGGTGGTTCAACGTCTTTCCAGCCAGGCACCCCGATGCCGAAAAATGGGAGGAGTCCCTTCCATGGGATAAAGCCATCCTGGTGCCGCGCGCGTTCTTCGATCATGGCCTGCCTGCCGAGGACTTGCTTGGCCCGGCCGCGGCACAGTGGCTCGGTGGCGAATTGGGCAAGCGAGGCGATGGAGACCAGCGGATTGTCGAGTTCGCGGCTGATGACCCGAATCACTGTCGTCCAGGTTCGCACTTGTCGGCGGCACAGCTCGGTGGTGAGCAGGCGCAGCGGAATCAAGTCGTGGCGACGATCCTTGAGACAGAACCAACGCCACGAAAGATGGTAGATGTCCTCGTTGTCGCAGCCACCGTTCCGGCCAGGGCTTTGCGCAAGGCCGCCGGCACGGTCGCGCCCAGTGCATCAAATCGGCGCCCTTCCAGCCAGTTGCCTTCGCCCGGCAGCTTGCGCGCGGCGAAGTCGCCGAAGGCCACGATGCGTTGCATGTCGAGCAGGATCATCGCAACCGGCATGTTCCGCACCATGCTGTCGAGCAGAAGCTCGCGCTGTGTCCGCGTGATGCGCTGTTGGCGCAGCACGTCGCCGACCCGATCGTGAGCCGTGGCCATGCCAGCAGCGCAAGCAATATGCCGGCGGTGGTCAGCATCGTCGCCCACGGTGGCAGCTACCTCGTCAGTCCGCTTGCCAGAAGTGCGGTGGTCACAGCGAAGGCCGCCATGAGGCCGGTCAGACGCAGACCCAGCGATACGCTGTCCGGCTGCATCCATCGCGCCCCACGTCGAGCTTCTCCGAGCGCCGGCAGAGGGCGTGCCGCGACAGCCCCAGCTCGAGCGCCGCCTGCGCTTGAACGCCGTCGGACGCGTTCAAGCGCGTCCGTGGTGCGTGCGCGAGCTGGCTCGGCATGCGTGACGTCAGCAACGCGTTCCGAGGCGCTACATTCGCATCTGCGGACAGGCCGGACACATCGGCGTCGATGGCGTCGCCGACCGACATCAATACCGAGCGCTGCACTGCAGCACGCAGTGAGCGCACGCTTCCCGGCCAGCGGTGACGCAGCAGGAGATGTTCGGCGTCCTGCAGCAAACGCTTGCGGACCGGCAGGCAGGAAGTCACGGGCGGGCGGGCGGATATCGTCGCGTCGTCCGGTCAGTGCCGGCAGCCGCAGCCCCATCGCGTTGAAGCGGTAGTAGAGATCTTCGTGGAAGTGCCGCCCGGCAATCGATCACGGCTGGTCGACAATTGCTGGCGCTCACGACGCGCTTCCGCAACTGACAGTCACGCTCGGAGCCCAGGCGTTGGAAGCGACCTGCCTCCAACAGCCGCAGCAGCTTGATCGGGCCGGCCACGGATGGGTTACCGATCTCGTCGAGAAGCAGCGTGCCACCGTCGACTGCCTCGCACTTGCGTTCGAGGACGTTGCAGGCGCCGTTATGGGCGCTCGCGTCCACGCCGAACTTTTGGGCCTCGGCGGTATCCCGCAGCTTAGTGCGACGAGCGGGCCACCGCCCAGCGCGGAATTGGCTGGCATGATTTCCTTGATCTTCTCCTTGCCCCCGCAGGTCGTGATCGCGCTCGAGCGCATGGCGTTCGCACCGCTGATGTGCATGGTGCCTGCCCGGATCGCACCGGTTGGCCGAGAACCCGAACAGATTGGCGACGGTGGTCATCAGCCGATGACCGTTCCGCGGCTTGCCCCCGTAGTCGGCGGCGCCCAGGCAGATCCGGTCCCTCGCCGATTCCAGATGCGTCCATGCGGTCAGCAGCACGACTGGAAGATCGGGATGGCGCGCGTGAATCTACAGGAGCAATGAGGCGCTCTTGGCGCCCGAAGTGGTGTCGGCGCCGAGGTTGATGTCCTGCACCACAAGGTCGACCTGCTCTCGCGCCCGCGCGCAAAGTCGAGACACGGGCGTGTCCGTCTGCGAAGTGTTGAGCTCGCGCAGGCAAAACGACACCTCCAGCGCAGTGATGACGGCGAAGCTGTCGTCAATGACCAGAATGGCGGGCATGGAACCGCAGTCCGGAAATCCCCGGAATACCCGGCGAAACGAACCGATGCGTTGGGTTGTGTCCCATGGCGGGTCCGGCCCAGCACACCCAAAGCGGCCACGCCGCAGAGACACGCGCGCACTCAGACCCTGCGACCTCTGGCGGATGGCATCGGGGCGGTGGATCAACAGAGTTTGCAATCGTACAACTGCTGTGGTACAAAAAAATCAGACGCCGCGTTTCTGAGGGAGTCGCGACGTTCGCGAGACTTTTATCGGATTGAAGCAACGGGGAGCATGGATGCACTGGATCGGGGAACGTGTTTCCTTCGTGGGCGGCAGTGGAAGGCAGCAGATGCTTTCAGGCGGTGCGTTCACCCGTCGTGCGCACCCCCGCTCCACGACAATGTCGCACGCCATTGTGCAGGCGAGCGACTTTGGCCGGCTGGGTGCTCCAAATATTTTCAAGCGCAATCCAGCTTCGCTTGGTCAGCCGGACCTCGTCCCGGGTCGCACACATTCTCCGAGGCATATCACTCGGCCTTCGGCGCCCTCCTGAGGTGCGCTTGGCGCGCCCGGTCATCCGCTCGCGCTCATGGTTGCCTCGGAAAAGCTCGAAAAGCAGTCGCCGATTCGTCATGGAAGCAAAGTCCCCGGAATCATCGATATCGGGGGAAGCCACCGCAGGATCAGGAGGTCGTTTGGTGAACGCACTTGGGGACATTCTCACGAGATCGCCGCACGACGCACTGTCGATCGAGCTGATCGACGATGCATCGACCGCCGCACAGAACCACGATGATGCACAGGGTTGGAAGCCTTCGAGGTTCAACGTTCAGACCACGACGACAGAGGGATGGCTGCTCCTCTGGAACTCGTACACCGGCTCGATGAACGCCTTCAAGCCTTCCCAGCACCAGAAGGTGCTCGACCTGATCACCCACAAGGGCGTGACGGCGCCACGCAGCGGTATCGCCGGCTACCTGGCCGATCGCGGTTATCTGGTGCCGCAATCGACCGACGAGCTGCGCAGAGTGCAGTACGACTTTGGACAGCAGAACCATCGCAACGACCGACTCGAACTGATCCTGCTCGCATCCGAGGACTGCAACTTCCGGTGCGAATACTGCTACGAGGATTTCAAGCGCGGCACGATGCGGCCGGAGGTCAGAGAAGGCGTCAAGAGGCTCGTCGAGAGCAGGGCGGACGTGCTTCGCACCCTCAATGTGAGCTGGTTCGGTGGCGAGCCGCTTTATGGCATGGAGGCGATCGACGATCTGGGGCCATTCTTCGCCGAGATCGCCGAGCGCGAAGGCATCGATTACTTCAGCCACATGACCACCAACGGCTATCTGCTGACCGAGGAAGTCGTCGATCGGCTGCTGGCCTACCGCATCACCGACTTTCAGGTAACGCTGGACGGACTGGCCGAGGATCACGACCGCTTGCGGCCAGGACGCGATGGAAGCGGCACATTCGAGCGGATCTTCAACAACCTGAGCGCGATGAGCCGGCGCACGGATGAGTTTTCAGTCGTCATCCGGGTCAACTTCGGCCAGGACAATGTGGCCGGCCTGGAGACGTTCCTGAGCCAGCTCGAGCATGTGTTCTCTGGGGACAGCCGATTCACCGTGTCGTTTCATGCCGTCGGCAAATGGGGTGGCGCCAACGATGCCAACCTCGCGGTTTGCGGCGCGGACGAATCGCAGCAGGTGCGCATGAAGATGAAGGCAGCGGCGCGAGCGCTTGGACTGCACGTGACCAGCGGCTGGCGTCCCGGCGCCGGCGTGGGGACCGAAGTCTGCTATGCCGCCCGTCCGTACAACTTCATCGTCGGCGCGTCGGGCGATCTCATGAAGTGCACCATCGATCTCGACAAGCAAGATCACAACATCGTCGGTCGACTGCTGCAGGACGGCACGCTGGACCTGGACCGCGACAAGATGGCTCTGTGGACCGAGCCGGCGTTCGAGCGCGACAGCGGCTGCCAGAGCTGTCACATGCTGCCGGCCTGTCAGGGCATCCACTGTCCGAAGATTCGCATCGATCACGGCCGACGCCCCTGTCCGACGATCCGGCGGACGGCCAAGCAGGAAATGGCGGATTTCTTCAACGCCAAGCAGGCAGTGACCTAAAACCGAAACACAGCGGCATGTGTTCCGAAGTCGGAACTGGTGCCAGGAGCATCGCTTGAAGCCGGGAAAGGAGTTGCGGCCATGACATCGAACGTGCAGACCGTCGCGAGGACGCATCGACCTGCGAGCGGCACTTCGAATGTCGAGCGCGTCAAGCGTCTGCTCGCCGGGCCGTACGCGGACAAGGAAGAAGTGCGCCAGGCCGTGCATGCGCTGAGCGATAACGAGCTCGTGGCCTTCGGCCTCAACGCGTACTGCATGAACATGCTGGCGCTGTTCGGCAGGCGGTGGTCGAGAGAGCGGGTATTCGCCGCCGCGCGTGAAGCGGCGATCAGCAAACTGTGGCGGGGCTGGGAATATTTCCATCACTATCTGCCCCGGCAAACGTTCGACGCTCCGGCGCTCGAGGACGTTCCCGTCGCAGCGATCGAGTCGGTGATGGCCGAAAAACGGGGCTTGGTCGTGGCCACGTTCCACGTGGGGGATTTCCGCTACATCGCATCCGATCTGGCGATAGTGGGAACGCCCGTCTGCATGCCGTTGGCCGCGGATGCGCTGGGCGACTTCGAGGCAGCGCGCAGTATTCGCCCGGACGTGGAGTGCTGGACACGAGTCACGGGCGTGAACGCCGAATCCGTCGCTGGCGCCTTTCAGATCGCCAAGACGCTGGCCGCAGGCGGTTGCGTCTGCGCCTCGCTCGACGGGAACACAGGCTTCGACGGCCCGCGTGGCCAGCAGCACAGGACTTTTGTCGATCTCAACGGATGCGGGATTCGCGTCAAAAACGGGCTGGTGAAGCTTGCCGGCAAGATGGGGGCGCCCATCCTGCCGGCATTCGCCAGCACGATCGACGGTGTTCGCAGATTCCATGCGGGACCGCTCATTGATCCGGGAGCCCCCCTGCTCGGCAGCGCGCTCGAGCACTTCGTGGACGGAGCGATGCGCGATCTCTACGCTCAGTTCGGCGACAACCTCGAGACGCATGCGGGAAGCTGGAGTGGATGCGACCATTTCCACCTGTGGCGCATCGCCGACCCGGCACGAGTCGACGATGCGCCCGATGCCGACATTCGGCTGAGGCGTGACCTTGAGGGAGGCGGCCGGGTGGGCATCGATCCAGCCGGCATCGTCGAGTTGCACGGGGACGACGGCATCGTCCTCGCCGATGTCCACACGATGCGTTGCTACAGGGTACCCGGACGCATGTCGGGGCTGATCGACGCACTGGCGCCGGGTCGTGGCGTCGATCTGGCCTGGATCCACAGCCAGGAGCCTGGACAACAACGCCAGGTCTGGAACCTCCTGGCCGCACTCTCCGCGCGAGGCGCGCTGGTTGCCGGGGACGATGGCGCAAGAGTGACCAATGTGTCCCGAGCCAGCGGGTCTTAGCAAATCCAATCAAGTGTCCGTCCTTCGATGCACGGGGGCAGGCGATGTAGAAGTGGGCGTGCATCAACAGTGTGGGCGACAAGCGGAGCTTCCGCCCATGATCAATCTCATAGATGAGGAAATGAAATGGCTAACAAGCAGATTGGTACCGAGAATGCTGTCAAGGCTGATGATCAGCTGCTGATCGACGAGTTCGACATCATCGAGCTTGAAGACCGGCTTGAGCTGGCCGATCGCTGCAACAACAAGTGTGCGTCGGAGCTCGTCGAGGCCTGACGGCATCAGATGGAGCTGGACGTATTCGTCCAGCTCCATCTCTGCGGCCAGTGGATCGTCGTGGCCCACCCTCTGGACAGCCTGCTGATGGACCCTCGTTCCCGATGAATACCTGCGCACATCCCTTTGCGAACCCGCTTCTGGAGACCTCGGAATTCGACTCGGATGCGAAGGAGCCGATGGTACTCTGCGCAGTGCCGAGCAAGGACGACGAACCTGTCCGCTTCGCGGTTCCCGCGGTCTATCTGGATCTGGTCCGCGAGTTCGACGGCAATCGCACGATTGGTGAAGCGATCGATGCCTTTCTCGAACACAGGCCGGGGCGGTACCAGAAGGAATGGCTCGAACGCTTGGTGGAAAGCTCCCTATTGCCGAAGGGAATACTGATCTACGCCCACCAGGACCCCGGCGGCGTGGCGGTCAGCAGTCAGCCCAAGCGGGCATTTTTGTTCATCAAACTCCCGATCATCAAGCCGAACGTCGTCGACCCCATCGCACGGCGACTGGGCTTCATGTTTCGTCGTGAAGCACTGATCGCGGGCCTGATCCTGTTCGTCGCCTCCCATGCATACGTGTACGGCGTACTGATCCGCGAGGCACATGTCAGCTTCAACGAACTCAATACGCTGGCCGTCATCGCGCTGATGTGGCTCTCGACGGCCGGTACGATCTTTCACGAGTTCGGTCACGCCAGTGCCGCGGCACACTACGGCTGCCGGAAGATGACGATCGGCTGGGGCCTCTATCTGATCTACACGGTGCTCTGGACCAACGTATCGGACGCCTGGAAGCTGCCCAGGCGCCAGCGAGCCGTCGTCGACATCGGCGGCGTGTATTTCGAGTCGATCTTTCTGCTCATCATGCTCGGCCTGTATCTCTACACGGGACAGGTGGTCTTCCTGTTCTCGTTCGTTTTCATCGACATGTCGATCGCCAAGACATTCAATCCATTTCTCAGGATGGACGGCTATTGGCTGATGAGCGACCTGTTCGGGATCGTCAACCTGCGCACACAACAGGCGGTCTGGCTGCGAGGGATTGCCGCCAGAGCACTGGGCGGGCGTAGTGAAGACTACAAGAACAATCTCACTCCGAAAGCGCAGCGGGCGCTGGGCATCTACACCGTGCTCGGAGCGGGATTCATGGCGTTCATCCTGGTGATGATCTTCAAGTTCGTTATTCTTGGAATCCTGCTCGAGTATCCGGCGTTGGTCATCGGTTACTGGAACACATGGCAGTCGGGCACCACGGTCTTCGCATTCCTCCTCGATCTTTCGGAAATCGGCTGGCGGGCGATGATGCTCTTCGGCGCGGGCTTTATGATCGTGAACCTGGTCAAGACTTCCATCAGGGTGATCGCAAGGCTGCGCGCGATCCGGCTCGAAGTGCGGCAGCACAATGCTTGACATCGTGCCCGCCTCGACGAGCACGTCGCCGTCCCGGGGACCGGCGACGCCGCAGCAGCGCCGGGACGACGGGCCGTGTGGCGGTGCGCGGCTCGTCCTGTGCGGCGATCTGGAAATCGAGAGCAGAACGCCCGCGTACGTCGTGATCGTCCATACCGTGACGTCTCGGCGCCTGAAGCTGACGACGGCGGCGTTCGACCTTGCAATGCGATTCCAGGCGCCAGCGGCTACGCTGGAGATCGCGAACACGAGCGGCCTGAGGGCCGCCGTTGAACGGCTGGTGGGCGCCGGAGTACTCGTCGATCCAGACGCGGCTGATGTCGGGGGCGCGTCGAGCCGGAGGCTCCGCAATGCCGTGCCCTATCGGTTCTGCAATGCGCCGGCATGGCAGGACCGCACGTCCGCTCCCCACCTGGTCATCGTCGGGATTCCCTACGACCTGGGAAGCGATCGCGGATGCCGCATGTCGCCTCTCCGGATCCGCGAACGCTCGCTCGGGTTCGCCTATCGCACCGATGCGGCAGGGGAATTCCCGCTGGGCTGGTTCGACGCCAACCGCGGTCTCCGGATCCTGCGCGGTGCGACGATGGCCGACATCGGCGACATCCACGTCGAATACAGCGAGAGCAGAGCAGCTCTGTACGAACGCGTGGACCGCGTGCTGTCGTCCGAGCTGCCGGACCAAGCCGTGTTGCTCGCCATTGGCGGCGATATCGTGGCAGGGCTTGCGGTCGCTGCGCACATGAACGCGCGGATGCCGGTCAGTATCGTGCGGCTCGTCGTATCGCAAGCAGCCTCACCCCATAACGACATCGACGTGCGATCTGGAGACGCTACGGGCGACATCGAGCACGTCTTCAGTATCGCCCCATCCGGCATCCGCAGGCAGCTGCGCTCGGATGCAGTGAGTACATTGGTGATGGACGCCGATGCCCTCGCGCTGCAGCATGCCGACGAAATCGTGCGGAGCCTGCGGATCGAATCCGCGATCCATCTTTCGATCGACCTGACGTGTCCCATGGAGGGCGTGGCAACCGGCGCCGTGATGGCGAGCTGGCGACGCGAGGTCGGCCCGTTGATCCTTGCGATGGGTCGCGCGCACCGGATCGTCAGTATCGATCTCGTCGGCTTGCCGGACGATGCGCAGGGCGCCGTAGCCTCTACGGTCGCCTGCCATCTGGCATTGACGGCGCTGAGTGCAGCCCATGACCGTGTCTGAGGCGCCGGCCGACACTCTCTTCGGCTGGCCAGCGGCCCACACCGGGCCGGAGCGGATGCATGGTCTGTTGTGCGTGCTCGGCGCGCCTACCGATCATGGCAGCGCGTTGGCGCGGGGCGCGGCATCCGGACCGGGCGCGATCAGAGCCGCCAGCGCGGGCCTGATGACACCAGGGCACTACGGGCGCGATGCAGGCGACATCGTCAGCGCGCCGGGCGTGGATCTGGCCGTCGTCCTCCAACGGCTGGCAGGCATGGTCGAGGAAGTGCTCGAGCTCGGCATGTGCCCACTGGTGATCGGAGGGGACCATTCGATCACCTACGCACCGGTATCGGTACTCCAGCAACGTGAAGAGATCTGTCTGGTCTGGTTCGATGCCCACACCGACTTCAGCCCGTGGGCCGGCGGCGAGGCGCACAGCCACAAGCAGGTTCTCCGGCGCATCTCGTCGTTGGCCGGGGTTCGCAAGATCCTGCAGATCGGGTATCGCGGTCTCACCACCGAAGACGAGCGGCGCCTCGGCCCCGACATCACCGTCGTGACCTCGGCGGCGACGCGCGAGCTGGATGAGGATGCATTGCTGGCGCTGGTGCCCGCGGGCATGCGGTGCTATCTCTCGATCGATATCGACATCATCGATCCGGCCTATGCGCCTGGGACCGGAGCTCCGGTCCCGGATGGGCTCACTCCCGAGGAGCTGGAGCGCGTACTGCGGATTCTGGTGCGTCATCGTCGGGTGGCGGGCCTCGATCTTGTCGAGGTCAACCCTCGTTTGGATCCGTCGGGACACACCGCATCCGTCGCCGCGCGACTGCTCGGCGACATCGCCGCCGAATGGGAGCGGCAGATCGATTTCACCTCCCCGTCGCCCGTCGATATGGCCAGCTGTACGGAGAATCCCGCATGACGCCCCGTGCCATCCCGCGATACGACGTCGCGGGTTTCGAACGTCTCATCGAGGCGTCTCCGCACACACTGCTGTCGCACCCCTGCATCGTCCAGGGATTCGTGGACCGGTGGCGCGCGAGGACGCTCTGGGTTGATTTCGACTATCTCACCGCGATGTTCGGCCACCACGAAGTGACCGCCGGCGCGCCTCAATTCGTCACCCACCGCGACGCGCAGATGTGCCAGGTCAAAACCGACTACGGAACCTATCTCAAGTACGTCCAAGAGCAGCACCTGGCCGATACGTTGTTCCAGGACAGCTGGATCAAGGGTGGGCCCGAGCAGCTCCGGGACAGTGGCCGACCGCTTTACTGCGGCAACCTGCGTCTGGTCAGGCGTGCGAATGATCCTCTGTTCGACGAGGTCTCTCCGATTCTGCCCGCGGCGCTGCGCAGCCTGAACAACGAGATCCCCTACTTCTATCAATGCGGAAATCATCTCTGGTTGTACGTCAGTGCCGCAGGTGCATTGACGCCGCTGCACCAAGACAACAACGCGGTCTGCGCCTACCTCGCCCAGCTCGCCGGGCGCAAGGAGGCCACGCTCTACAGCCCGGAAGACAAACCGCATTATCACAATGCAACGGTCGGCTACCTGGACCCACTGGCACCGGACGAGGCCCAGTTTCCCACCTGGCGAAAGGCGCAGCCGTGGACGGCATCGCTGATGCCGGGCGACCTGCTGCTGTGGGGCCCGCAGTGGGCACACCATGTGGTGACCAGCGAGCAGTCAGTGACGGTCAGCTTCGATTTCGTGACGCGTGACAATCTGACCGCATACGCCCGATCCAAGGACTGGCGTTTCGAACTCGGGGCGTTCGCGCGACGGCATGCGCCGCTGATCCGCGAGCGGATCAATGATTCGCGCGTGTTGGAAGGACTAGACGCGGGCGACGAGGCTGAGCTGGGCCGGGCGGTGATGATTGCCGTCCTGAGGTCTGCAGTGGAAAGATCATCCGCGGATCGACCCGAAACCCAGACCCGACGAAGCCTGCTCTCCGCACTGGAGGGATGAGGTTCTGCTGACGCCGGGGCGCGTGCGGTATTCGAAATCAACATAGACCGATCAACGAGGAACGCGGAGGTGGTAATGGAAACCAGGGAGATACCGGTCGTCGATCGGGTCGAGTTCGAGCGAATGTCGGCGGATGACCCGCATCTCGTGCACAAGCATCCTTGGATCGTCACCGGACATGTGCAGCGCTGGGCAGGCTTTGAGCGCTGGTCCGACATCAAACAACTGCGCCAGCGCTTCGGCCATTTGACCGCCTATGCGAGCGCGCCACACTTCGCCACGAGCAAGCGGCAGCAGATGTTCAGTGTGGAGACGCGCTACAGCCAGTACCTCGACTACGTCGAGGATCCGTCCCGGTTGGCTGACATCTATCCAGGCGCATGGGTAAAGGGAAACTGCGAGGACTTCCTTCGCCAGACGATGCCGCTCTATTGCGGCTCCATCAGGATGGTGCACGACGGGGGCAACGAAATCCTTCAAGAGTTGGACCCGCTTGTGCCGCGTTCGATCGACACCTGGAATCATGCGCTTCCGTACTACTACGCGCTTTTCAACCATTTCTGGCTGTTCGTCAGCCTGCCGGGCGCCCTGACGCCGCTGCATCGCGACAACAACGGCATCATGGCCATCCTGGCTCAGCTCAAGGGACACAAACGAGCGATCCTGTACTCGCCCGAGGACCTGCGGCACGTCTATAACGACCAGGTGGGGTACCTCGATCCGCTCGCCCCCGACAGGTCCGATTTTCCGTCCTGGGACGCGGCGGTACAGTGGCGCGGCGAGATCCGCGACGGCCAGGCCTTGTTCTTCGGCACCGACTGGTCGCATCACGTCGAGACGCTGGAGACGTCGATCTCGGTGGGCTTCGACTTCGTCAACGAGACCAATATCGAGGCCTACGCGCAGTCTCCGCAATGGGCGGAAGGATTCGGCAAGCGGATCAAGCTCAATCCATCGATGTACGCCGAGCGATCGAAAGGCTTTTTCAGCGAGGCCGATGTACAGGCGATGTCGAGCGTCGAGCTGGGGCGACGCTTCATGGCCCATGTACTGCGCCAGGCGGTTCAGCACGCCGGGCTGCCGGGCGACGAGGTCTCCGCCATCAGGCAACGGTATCTGACCCATCTGGACGCACTCGCCTGACGAGTGTGCTCGCGCCGACCGCATGGCGGCGTGCACGCATGCCTGTTTCCATGCCCGGCCAGTTCAATCCACGTCACGACGGAGCAACTCATGACAGCCACAAACGGTTCGATTCCCCATGTGATCGCGGGAGACGGCAGCGGTCGATTGACACTGGATCACAGCGCCACGTGGCGCTTGCTCGACATCCACGGCGCGATCCTGTTCCACGGCTTCGATGCCGATGAGGAGGCGTTCTATGACTTCGCCTCCAGCTTCACGCATGCATTTCTGACCTCGCCCTTCGGCGACAGGAAGACGGTGAACGACCACAACGAGCTGCAGACCGTGACTGTGGGGCGACTCGCATTAGGCCTGCACTTCGAGTTCGGCAACAGTCCGCTGCGCCCCGACCTGCTGTGGTTCTATTGCCGGACACCTGCCGAGCAAGGACGAGGCGGCGAGACGCTGATCTGCGATGGACTGGACATCTTCCGGGGCCTGAGTCCATCCACCCAGGATGTGCTCGCCGAGCGACGCATCCGCTACACCAACTACATTCCGGTGGATTCGTTCGACGCCGCATTCACCGAGGACCCCGCCATCCGGAAGATCACGGGCGGAAACACCCAGCAATGGCTGCAGGAGCACGGCGACGCCAGGATCGTCGCGCGCGATGAGCGGCGGGTCACCATAGAATATGTCGCGTCCTGTCTTCGTGAAACCAACGATGGCACGCCCTACCTGTCCCAGAACATCTTCACCGAGGCCTACAAGAAACCCTCGGACGCCGGTGCGGAAGATTCCTTCAGCTCGATGGTCACCTGGGAGGACGGCGAGGAAATCGATGTGGCCATCATCGACGAGATCCGGCATGCGGCGCATGCGGTGACCAAGGGAATCCGGTGGCGGCCACGCGCCTTCGTGCTGATCGACAACAACCGGGTCCTGCATGGGCGCCGGGCGACCTCCGACCCTCGGCGCGACATCCTGCTGCTGAGCTCCTTCAGTGAGCGCTATGCCGGGCGACTGGCGATGATGCCTGAGCCCGCCTGATCCACGAGGCAGGCCGGGCACGAACCGGCCTGCCCGGCACGCAGGCGCGCGATCGCCATTGGCCTGTGTCCGCCGTCACGCCGGTGCCTCGGTGCATGGTCGACGAACACGTCTCAGACGAGCGCCTCGGCGACATCGGGATGGCCGAGGAAGCCGCGCGGGCTCGCACTGCGGCCATACGCACCGGACTGAAAAATTATGATCAGGTCGTCTTCTTCGGCGCGATCGAGCCGCACATCCCGCCCCAGCGTATCAAGCGGCGTACACAGCGGCCCCACGATGTCGACCACCTCGATGTCGGACGAGCCGCGATTGATCGCCGCCGGGTAATTCTTCCGGACAACCTGCCCGAAGTTGCCGGAAGCGGCGAGGTGATGATGCATCCCGCCATCCGTGATCAGAAAGGTCTTGCCACGCGAGACCTTGCGCTCCACCACGCGGCACACGTAGATGCCGGCCTCTCCGACGAGATAGCGTCCCAGTTCGATCACCAGGCGCGCCTGGGCATAATCCCGCGTCGATCGGCCCGCAAGCGTGTTGAGGTGGTCGAGGATCGGGGCGGCATCGAGCGGGATGTCCGAGCGGGTGTAGGGGATGCCAAACCCCCCACCGAGATTGATGGAGCGGATGCGTCCGCGTACCGACCGCGTCCATTCGAGCACGCAGTCGTAGCTGCGCGCCTGGGCTTCGATGATGGCGTCCGCATTGAGGTTCTGTGATCCGGCGAACAGGTGAAAGCCTTCCAGGACCAGGCCCTCGGCCTCGACCAGCGCGATGATGTCCTCGACCTGATCCGCATCGATGCCGAACTGCCTGGCGCCACCGGTCATTTTCATCCCGGAGGCCCTGAGCTCGAAGGGCAGATTGACGCGGATCGCGACGCGCGCCGGATAGCCCTTCCGCCGCGTGAGCGCCGCGAGGTGACGGACTTCACGAAAGGACTCGACATTGACGAGAACGCCCGCAGCGTGCGCCTGTTCGAGCTCGGCCGGAGATTTCCCTGGACCTGCAAAGCTGATGTGTTCGGCCGACATGCCGGTGTCGAGCGCAAGCCGCAACTCTCCGGCGGATGCCACGTCGAGGCCGTCGACGCGGGAGGCGAGATAGCCGACCAAGGCCGGCATCGGGTTGGCCTTGATCGCATAGTGAAGATGTATGTCCGGGGACAATGCGCCGCGCAAGCGCATTGCGCGCGCACTGATGCGCTCACGGTCGTAGAGGTAGCAAGGCGTGCCGCCCACCGCATCCACGACGCGGGAGAGCGGACTGCCTCCGATGGTGAACTCGCCGTGGGCACCGCGCTGCCAGTCGCCGAAACCGGCACTGTCTTCGCTGGGGTTCGGGCAGGACATGGGGTCGGGCACGGTCAATGCGGTTCTCCTGCCAGGCCTGCAGCGATCGTCCTGCGATCGATCTTCCCGTTGGGGCTTCGAGGCAGTCGCTCCTCGACGAACAGAAACCGTTGGGGAGCCATGTAGGCGGGCAGTCGGGCACGGAACGCCTCGAGCAGGGCGGGTTGGACATCGTTCGGGGGGCGGTCCGTGACGACCACGAGCGCGACGACCTGTCCCAGTCTCGCGTCCGGGATACCGAAGGCTGCAACCTCGTTTACCAGTCCGCTGTCATAGGCGACTTCCTCCACTTCGCTGGGACTGATGCGGTAGCCGTTGGACTTGATCATGTCGTCGTCGCGCCCGATGAAATACAGGTATCCATCCTCGTCGCGGCAAACGATGTCGCCCGAGTAGACAGCGATCTCGGGCAGCATCCATGTGCCTTCGCTTCGCGGGAGGGCGCGAAATCGCTCCGCGGTTCTCTCTGGATCGTTCCAGTACCCCAAGGCGACGGTCGACCCGCGATGGACCAGTTGCCCGTGTTCGCCGGCCCGGCAGGGGCGGTTGAACTTGTCCAGCACCAAAATCTCCTGGTTCGGGATGGCCTTGCCGATCGAGTCCGGCCTGCGATCAATCTCGGAGGGCGGCAGATAGGTTGATCGGAACGCCTCGGTCAGCCCGTACATCAGGTAAGGCACGGCGGAGGGAATCTGCGCCCTCAGACGACTGAGCACTTCCCGCGGCATGCGCCCACCGGTGGACGCGAAGTAGCGGAAGTGCCCCCCCACCTCGGGGGGCCAATCGAGTTCGGCGAGTTGGACGTAGAGGGGCGGCACGGCGGTTAACCCCGTGATCTTTTCGCGTTGAATCGTTCGAAGGATGTCGCCGGGCAGCAGATAGTTCTGCAAGACGACCCGTGCGCCGACATGAAACGCGGTCGTCAACTGCGAGAAGCCCGCGTCGAACGAAAACGGTAGGACGCCCAGGATCCGATCATGCGGCCCGTTCTCCAGATAATCGGCGACGCTCGCCGCCCCCGACACCAGATTCCTGTGCGAGAGCACCACGCCTTTCGGGTTGCCGGTGCTGCCTGAGGTGTAGAAGATGGCCGCGGGGTCGTTGTCACATCCCAGGCGGGTGCGAATCGGCGACCGTTCCAGGAACTGCTGCCATGTCAACACGGCGGTATCGCCGATTTCCGCCGGCCCATCGTAACGCCCGGTCACCACGATGTGCGTGATGGACGTGGTCTGGTGGATCTCATGGGCCATCAGGCGGTAGCGATCTGCCGAGACGACGAGGACCTTCGTTCCGCTGTCGCGCAGGATATGGGCGACCTGATGAGGCTTGAGCAGCGGGTTGATCGGCACGAAGATGGCGCAGGCCTTGGATGCGCCGAATGCGGCGATCACGAACTCGAACGATTTGGCCACGAGGATGGAGACCCTCGCGCCCTCGATGCCGTCGATGCTTGCCAATGCACCGGCCACCCGGTCTTGCAGGTTCGCCAGCGCCGCGTAGTCCAGGGAGCGGTCGTCTTGGCGCAGCGCGATCGCTTCGGGTGATCGGGCCGCGGCGACATCGACGAGATGATGGAGCAGCGTGGGCATCATGGATCATGCATCCAGAACATGGGCGTCATGGGACGGAGAGGCGAATCGTCTGCACCAGTGCGGCGTCTATCGTGCGGATCTGTTCGAACAGGCGCTTGAACGGCAGGCCTTCCACGTAGCCGTGCGCGGCGGCGATCTGCAGCGAATCGCGAGCGATCCGCGCGGCGCAATCGGATATGTGGCCGGTATTCATTCCGCAGGTCGATACCTTCGGTTCGAAGCGCGCTGCGGACTGGGCGAAACCCTGCAGATAGAGCGAGAGGCTCTGCTGGTCGAGCGCGATGTCGGCCAGCCTGAGCATGACGGCTTGGTGCTGGCTGATGGGCTTGCCGAAAGACTGCCGGGACGCGGCGTAGGCATACGCTTCCTCCGCGATTCTGCGCACCGCACCGTCGAGCAGACCAGCGAGCAGTGTCGTCGACAGTTCCCGCAATCGCTGTTGCGCCGTCGGGCGGAGTTGCCGGCGGCCCGTTCCGTGATCGGGCGGATCGAATCGCGCAAGACGCCCGTGGGCAAAGCCCGGCAGAACCGACGAGGGAGCTTGTGCGCTCAACACGAGCGGCCCTAGCAGAGCGTCGGCTTCGATCGATAGGACTTCTCCCGACAAGGGCCACAGCGGCACCGGTGACCAGAGCGCCCGGCCTGTTCCTGGTAGCGCGAGCATCGTCGCCGCCAGCCCCTTGTATTCCGGCAGGTCATGCAAGGCCACTCCGGCCGGTACCGGCAAGAGTCCTTGCCAAGCGGCGGTGGGGTTGGCGCTTGCCAACGCGCTGGCGATGTGGAACAGCGTGTCGGCGACGGCATCGGCCTCCACGGAGGCGCTCAGCAACAGCGCGACATCGAGGGACTCGACTTCCCGGACCGATGCCCCCAGGCTCTCATGGGCTACGGACGCATCGTCGCCGGTTTTGCGCAGCGCGGCACAGAGGCGGGACACCGCGTCGGAAACCTCCAGCGCGGCATGGCCGGGCGTGAACGAAATGAAGTCGGATGGCAGCGTCGGCGATGCGGTCATCTCATGGCCTCCCAAACGCCGCACCAGGGAACGCGCGTGCGATCATCAGCCGCTGCATGTCGCCGGTGCCCTCGAGAATGTCGAAGGCTTTGGCATCCCGATAGAACTTCTCGATCGGATCGCCCCGCCGCAGCGCTGCAAGCGGGAACAGCCGGTTCAACGACATCGCGATCCGCATCGCGAGCGTCGAGGCGGCGGCCTTGGCCATTGAAGCGTGGAGCGCGGCGGGGCGTCCGTTGTCGTAGATCCATGCCGCGCGCAATGCGAGCAGACGGGACGACAGGAGCTCGGCGCGAAGGCGCTCGATTTCGTCCGAGGCCTGGGCGCGTTGAGCGCGCGCAAGGCCGCAGTCGGCATCGCCGATCAGGGCGTCCGCATGGTCCAAGATGCCGGTGCAGGCGCCATTGATGCAGGCTGCGAGGGCAGGACGCATGTAATCCCATGCGCCCTGAGCGCCGGTGAAGGCATCCACCAGCGGGCCGCGCTTCCCGGTATGGCCGAGCATGTGTTCCTTGGGCACATGGCACTCGTTGAACGAGATCGACGTCAGCTGGCTCGCACGCAAGCCGAGCATGTCCTCGCGACGGTCGACCGAGAGACCGGGTGTGGCGGCGTCCACCATGAAAGCACGAATACCGAAGCGCCCCTTGTCCCGACCCAGTGTCGCAAACACCACGAACGAATCGGCCCGTCCACCATTGGTGATGAAGCACTTGGTGCCGGAAATGACGTAGCCGTCTGCGACCGGACGGGCGGTCGTACGCATCGCTGTCGCATCAGAGCCCCCCTGCGGTTCGGTGATCGCGAAGGCGCCCCAGATCGGACGGTCCGCTGAGGTGAACCGTCCGAAGTAGGCGTGCTTCTGTGCATCTGTACCCAGGAACAGGACGGGCGGCATCGATAACCCGGGCCCGGGCAGCCCGATCAGGACACCCGGACAGAAGGCACCGATCCGCTCGAACAGCGCCGCTCTGCGCACCGCGGACCCGGTGAGCGGAGTGCCGCCGTACTCGACGGGCAGGTTGAGCCGGTTGTAGAAGCATGCGACATCCGTGCGCCACAGCGAGGACGGAAACACCCCGCTTCTGTCGGTGGCTGCGACCCAGTCCGGCCCGAGGTGGAGAAGCTCTTCGAGCAGGCGCCAGGCGTCGGGATCCATGCGCGCCATGTCCTGCAGCAGCGCCGCGGGACGAACGATCATGCGCGCCACCACTTGGAGGCGCGCAGCAGCGACCGGCACACGATTGGAACGACCGCCTGCGCCGTGGTCGCTCCCCAGGCTGCGCCGGATGGGCACTCAATGCTGCGAGCGCTTTGTCTCGACGAACTCGACGAGATTGCCGAACCGGCCGAACAGGTCCGAGGACAGGTCTTCCACGTCGATCGTGATGCCGAACGCGGTTTCGAGTTGCGACAGGAGTTCGACCACGTTGAGTGATTCGAGGCCCAGCTCATAGAGATTCGTCTCGGCATCGATACGCGCATCGGCGGGATCGATGCGCAGCACTTCGGCGGCGATCGCCGCGATGCGCTCGGCAGTGTCGATGTGCGAGTCGGTGGGAATGGCGGTCTGGGTCGACATTGGCGGCTCCTGGAAGCTTGCATGCAGTTGGCGGAGTGGGTGGGACGCTCTCGTCCGGAGGCAGGCCTGTGCCGACGGGAGGCGGGCGCGCCCACAGAGGAGTACGACGGACGGAGGACTCGGCTCGCGGTCATGCTTCGACTAGCCCGGCACTTCGGGCGGTGCGTCCGCTCTCGGATGGAACGTCGGGATAACGGCGCGCGAACTCCTCGAGCGTGATGTCGAAAAGCAATCGATCGTGGCAGCGACCGTGCACACGGTGGGCCTGTCGGGCGACGCCACTGCGGGTGCACCCGATCTTCTGATGCATCGCGATCGAAAGATAATTATTGGCCACGACCCATGAGCCGATGACGTGCCGCCCGAGATCGAGGAAGCCGGTGGCGACCGCGAGGATGCACGCCGATGCAGTGACATTGAGCGGCGCGTGCGCGTACACCCCGCGAATGACCCACGCTTGCGCCGTCCCCATCAGATTGGTGGCATCGTTGAGGCAGATCAGACCCAGGGGCGCCTGGGTCCCGGGCAGGCGATACAGCCGCGCATGATTGCGCGCGCTGGTCACCATCAAGAACAACTCGCGTTTGGAGATCTCCTGACGTCCCCCGCCGAAGTCGAGCCAGTCGCGCGCCTTCGGGTCGCTGACCCAGGCATGGAGGAGGCCCGCGTGACTGGGCTGGAGAGGGACGAGCTCGAGCATCGGGAATTCGGTACCCGGAATGCGCGTGGTGCCAGTGTCGCCGCGATCATCATCGTGCTTGGCCAGACGGGGCAACGGAAGGTCGGAAGGATTTGCGTTCATGGCGGGTGTGTCCCACGGGATACTGCGTAAGGTGGCGTGGCGGCGCGCATCATCGGGGGTCCGTAGCGAAACCTCACCTGACTGCGCCACAGCGACGGTTTGATCGCGATGTCATTGGCCAACGGACCGCTCCGCGATGGCGGGAATCTCCACCAGTGCGCACGCGATATCGCCGTGCGCGCCGATCGCGGTCAGCACGCCCATGCCACTGGGTGCCGTTGCGATCGCCGCCGCGAGCTGCAGCGATGTCGATGCCGCACCGGTGAAGCCGATCTGTTCGTGGAGGTCGTGTGCGACGGGGTGCATCTGGTCGGGCGACAGCCCGGCAAGCCGAAGCGCTTCGCGGTGCAGCGCGTGATCGGGTCGGGCGACGCCGCGATGGGCTGACCACCAGGTCACCGCGCCCGTAGCGGTGGCCGTCTCCTCAAGCATCCGGCGGATGTGTCCGCCGAGCGTAGCCGCGTCGACATCGGTGGCATCGCGGCCGGCGCGCCGCAGCCGGATGGCCTTCAGTCGCGCCGGCGCATGCCTGCCCGTTCGCGAGGCCTGCAGTTCGAACACCGCACTGCCCTCGCCCAGAGCCAGGTCGTCCGTTGCACCGGCGGCGTGATGCGACCAGGCGCCGAACCCGCAGAACTCTTCAGCGGAGCCGGCGACCAGGTTGTCGGCGTGTCCCGCGCGCAACATCCGGGACGCGTAGCCGAGCGCCGCCAATCCCGACAATTCGCCGGCGCAGATCGTGGCATTCACGCCCCGCATGTCGAATCGGATCGCGCACTGAGATGCGGCGCTGTTCATGATCGCGTTCGGGAACTGCAGCGGGCTCACCTGGTAAGGAAGGGCGGAGGTGTAGGTGGTCCGGATGAAATCCGATGTACTGCGCAGGCCGCCTGCCGCCGATCCCAGCACCAGGCCGCATCTGTCCTGCCGCTCTGGCGCCGATATCCCCCGGTCGTCCGCGATCTGCTTGCATGCGGCAATGGAGAACTGGGTGATCCTGTCCAACGTCGACAGGCCCTTGCGACCAAGATAGGCAGCTGCGTCGAAGTCACCCAGGGTGATCGCGCCGCACGGCGGAAAACTGTCGCCGGCCGAGTCGACGGACTGCACGCGCGCCCGCATGCCCGCGCGCAGGGCCGCGGCATAGGCATCAAATCCGATTCCAAGCGCCGAGACGACGCCGACGCGGGCGATATCAATCGGCATCATGCGGCGTCCGCCTGTGGCGACAACGATTCGAGGGCCCAGTTCCTGAGGACGAGAATCGCATTGTTGCCGCCGAAGGCGAAACCGTGGTTCTCCGCTATCACGATCTCGGCGTCGCGCGCGAGGTTGGGCACGCAGTCGACCTGGCACTGCGCATCCGCTGATTCGAAATTGACGGTGGGAGGCAGGAATCCTTCGCGCATACCTAACAGGCAAGCGACCGCTCCCATCGCGCTGGCCGCGCCCATGCTGTGGCCGGTCATCGACTTGATGGAGGAGACCGGTGGGAGCTCCGAACCGAACACGTCCTGCATGGCGCCGGACTCGACCGAATCGTTGGTCACCGTTCCTGTCCCGTGGGCGCTGATGTAATCGACCTCACAGGGGCGGACGCCAGCTCGGCGGTGCGCGCTACGAATGCACCTGGCGATGCTGTCCCGGTCGGGTGCGATCGCGTGCTTGGCATCGCAATTGGTCGCGTAGCCGAGTACTTCGGCGTAAATGGGCGCACCCCGGGCGCTGGCATGATCCAGCGATTCGAGCACGAGAATTGCAGCCCCCTCACCGGTGAGTATCCCGCGTCGACCGGCATCGAAAGGCCTGCAGACATCGGGGGTGATAGCGCCGATGCGAAAGAATCCGGAGTAGTTCTTGCGGCAGACCGAGTCGACACCGCCGCACAGCATCACGTCCGCCTCGCTCCCCGCGATGATGTCCGCGGCATGCCCGATCGCATAGTTTCCCGCTGCGCACGCGGTGCCGATCATCATCGACTCGCCTGTCAACGCAAGGTCGTCTGAAACCGCCGAACAGATCCGATGGGGGTATGCGTTCTGCCAGTCCTCTGCCTCGATGGACTGGGCGCCATCGTGATGCCACCGCCGGATGACGCTGTCGAAGAGTTGGGACTCGCCATCCGTGGTCCCGAGTATCACGCCGGCATCCGCGGCGGCGAGCGCAACTGCGTCGAGCCCGGCATCGGCAATGGCTTCACGCGCGGCCAAGATCGCGAGGCAGGAGGAACGGCCCCTGGTCTTCGAGAGCGCAGCATACGCCTCGGCGGTACCGCCCAGATCGTGAATTTCCGCCGCGTGGGCGTATGGATAGCCAGTGGTGTCGAAGGACCTGATGGGGGCGACCTTGCTGGCACCCGCGCGAAGGGCCGCGGCGAATGCATCGCGGCCAACCCCGATGTTGCTGATGATGCCAATCCCCGTGACCACGACCCTGCGTCCTGCAAGCGACATGGTGGGCCTCAGGCGGTGGCGGCAAGCGCGTCCTGGACGATCTCGCGTATGTCATCCAGCGATACCATCCGGCCGAGGTTCGACTGATCGATGGTGATTCCGAATTCGTCCTCCGCGCGCGCGAGGATCTCAATCATGCGCATCGAGTCGGCTCCCAGATCGGTCATGATGTTCACCTGATCCTGGACGAGCTCCGGTTCCACTTCCACCACTTCAGCGATGAGTTCACGGAGTCGCTGCTGGATTTCTTCGTTAGTCATGACGTTCGTCCTTTAGGGGTCACTGCATGGAACACGAATCTTCCGCCGTCATGCCGTCCATGTGGACGGTGCATGGCGGATACTCGCCGGAGTTGGCCTCGTCCCGAAAGCTGAGGAGCAGGTTGTGAACATCCATCAGCACCCGGCCGTCGACACACGTCGTTCCCGAGACTAGAACTGCGCCGCTGAATCTGCGGGTGACGCGCAGCTCGTGGACCATGACCTCGCCTGGCATCGCCTCGCCGTGAATGTCGACACGGCCTGCGCCGCCGAGAATCAGCAAACGCGACATCCCGGCGCGCGGCGGGTTCCACGTGTCAAGCGCGAGTAGTCCGGCCGCCTGTGCACAGGACTCCAGCGCCAGAGTCGCCGGATAGCCCATTGCACTGGTAGGCTCGCCCTCGCCAAGGTCGGGATGGTCGATGCGAATGGCGCGCTGCGCACGCAGGAAATCGCCGGATGCGGCGCGCACTGCTCGATCAACCAGCAATAGAGGCGCGCGATGCGGCAATCGGCCGACGATCGAAACGGCATCCAGCACCGTCTGCCCCGCATCCAAGCCGTCATCCGACACCGGGGTCGCGCGCGGTAGCGCGGACATCGAAGCGGCCGAGACCACCAGGGTCACGGCTGCGATCCGGCGACGCTGCGCATCCCGCAGCGCGACCTTCCACGACATCCGTGCTGCGGCTTCGCCCTCACCCCGCCTCGATGCCTCGATGGTGAAGGTTTCACCCGGGCGCACCGATCGGATCAGCTGCAGGCTGTCGATGCGTCGCAAAAAAAGTGTCTGCCCGTCGTCTCCCGCGCCGGCGGCTTCCATCGCCTGCAGTGCGGCTTCGAGCATCAGCGCGCCAGGCAGCAGCGGATGACCCGGATAGTGCCCGTCGAATACCGGGGACCGGGCGGGCAATGTGAGCGACGCCACCACGTTGTCGCAGCGATCGTGGGAGGGTCGCGGTCCACGTGGCGTGTCGAAGAATACGAATGGGCGAACGCGCCCTTTTCCTGCCCCATCCAGCAAGGGCATGGCCGGTCTTTTCGTCACTATCGGGGCAGGCGGGTTCATCTGACTGCGGTCCGGGCGTCAACGCATCCGGGGATCATCGCTGAACCTCGAGCCCACGGGGGCGGGCGGACACGGAGCCGAAGGAAAAGGCGAGCGGAGTGGGCGGCGCGCGTTAGCCATGACATCAATGTCCTTAGCAATCCATGATCGGCGAGAGTGTGCGCAGCCGCTGGTGAGGCTCCGCCCCGACTCTCGTCGTTTTCCTGCGGATCGAACCGTGTTTCCCCAGTCTTGCTGTGGATCCGAAACGCTGCCGGAAGACTTGCGACTTCCCGACGCTTTCAAGATCAGAATCACGTGCTTCGATTTGTCGTGCACCAGCTTATAGCACGTTTTTTTTGCCTTTCCAAGACGCGCCCGGAGGGCGTGCAGCCGTGGATGCAACGGCCCGGTTTCGTCGTGGATACCAGCGCGTTTCATGCGCCGCGGGTAGCGATCGCCGGTGGCACAGACGCGGCGCGGCGAGCTGGCCACAGCACGGCCGCCTGGCCCAGAAGCCACAGCACCACCGCGCCGGCCGGAAGATAGGCCAACGGCAGGCGCGGAAGCTCGTATCGCGTCATCAGGACCTGATTGAGTGCATAGGCCAACAGCATGCCCAGGGCGATTCCCGCTGATGTCAGAAGGAAATTCTCGGCTTGGAAGTAGCGCAGGATCTGTCCGCGTGTCGCGCCCAGGGCGCGCCGCACGCCGATCTGCCGGGTGCGCTGCGTCACCCAGAAACTGGCAAGCCCGACGACGCCGAGCGCGGTAACCACCAGCAGTGCCGCGCAAACGACCACGAGCAACCAGACCATCGCGCGGTCGCTGCTGAAATGTTCCGTACGGATGTCCTCGTAGGTCCGCTGGTTGAGCACGATGCGGTTGGGATCGATGCGTTCCAGGGCCGACGTGGCGGCGGCCAGAATATCGTTACGCCGGCCCGGATCCGCGACGCGAAGCGCATAGGAGCCCTCGGCATATGTCGTGCGCAAGGGCAGAACGATCGAATAGCTCCAGTTGCCTTCCGACTGATAGGGACGTGCCAGTACGTCGATGATGCCGACGATGGTCAGCGGGATATTCGCCGTGTAGACCGTCTTGCCCAGCGCGGTGCCGTCGGGAAACAGCCTGTCCGCCGCCTCGCGGCTGATAAGGATGGGGGAATGAAGCTTGGAAGTGTCGGTCGCGCTCATCACCGCTGCGAAGTCTTGATACTCGTCGGCCGCGAAATCGCGCCCGGCGATCAGGTTCAGGCCCATGACGTCGAGGAAACCCTCGCTTCCCAGATACATCGCCGCCATCAACGTGTGATGCTCTTGGTCCGGCGACAGTGCGAGACTGGTGTCCCATGCCGAACCCGAGAAAGGCACCTGGTTGGTCAGCGTCGCACCCTCGACACCGGAAATGGCGCGCAGCGTTGCCAAGTCCTCACGGGTCATGGCGGCGGCGTTGTCCTGGTCGCCCGTACCCGCGAGCTGGATCTGCAGCAGCTGGTCCTGGGCGACCCCGCCGGGTTGGTTCAGTCTATCCAGGCGTTCGACCACCATGAACAGCGCATTGCAGATGATCGCGCAACTCAGGGCGATCTCAAGCACAATCAAGAGCGAGGCGGTCTTGTGGCGGCGAAGGGCGGAGATCATCGGACGAATATTCATGTCTGGCCTCATTGGCTCTTGAGCTGGATGGCGGGTGCGACTCTGCTCGCGCGCCAGGCAGGCAGCAGACCTGCCAACACGCTTGCCAGCACTGCCAGCACGAACGTCAACAACAGCATTTCCAGGTTCAGGTAGGCGAGGCCGGCATACCCCACTGGCTGCTGCCGGACCATCCAAAGACCCACGTAGGACACGCCGAGTCCCAGCAGGCCACCAGCCAGCCCGATGGCTCCGGCTTCGACCAGATACTGCGTGAAGATCGCGCGGCGACTCGCGCCCAGTGCGCGGCGGACCCCGATCTCGCCGCTGCGGCGGAGGAACTTCGCCAGCAGCAGCCCCACGGTGTTGACCAGGCACACCACCAGAAATCCGAACGCCAGCCAGAGCTGCAGCCGGACGTCGCCCGGCACGATGTTCTTGTGGTCGAGCCAGGACATGACGTCGCGCAGTCGCGTATTGGGCGGGCGCTCGTATCGACCCGCAGCGCGTTGCTGCGATGAATAGTTGTCCAGGTAGCTCCGATAGTCGGCAACTTGGGCGGCGGCAGGGAGCTCCACCCAGTACTGGATCCACGTACACGGCGCATTGAGTGCCGTCGTATCGTTCGCGACCTCCCGGCCGTGGCAGCTGACGCTGCCCTGATGGCTTAGCTTGAGATCGATTGCCGTCGCGAATGGAATGAACACCTCCTCGCGGTTGCCGTAACGGCTCGTGCTGAGGTCGTAGAACCTGGGGCTGATCGTCCAGTCTTCGAGCACTCCAACGACACGAAGCGCATTGCCGTCGATGCGAAGTGTTTCACCCACGCTGTTTGCACCAGCGAACAGGCGATCGTTGAGCGATTTGGAGATAACCGCGACTCTCGCACGGGCGCCGTCGTCGTCCGCCGACCAGCCTTGTCCGAACCCGAAAGGCGCATCGAACATCGAGAAGAAATCCGCAGTGGTGTAGCGAAACTGGGCGATGAAGGGTCTCAGGGTGGTCGTGTTGGGCTGTATCGCTCCGCTGCCGCCGGTCATCATCGCCTGGCGTGGTGCCTTGGCCTCGCGCAGCAATGTTTCGGCGTCGAAGCGGGTCAGTTGGTCGGAAGGCTCGGCACCGGGCTGGAAACCCGCGAGCGGTCTGGGATCGAGCTGCACGTTGAACAACTGCCGGCTCTTGTGCGGGATGGGATCGCCGGAGAGCACATAGAACACGGTCAAGGTCGTCATGCTGGCGCCAATGCCGAGCGCGATCGCCAGCACCATGAGCGCTGTAAGGACTCTGTTGCGTCGAAAGCTACGTAGCGCCAGTTCAAGGTAGTAGTTGAACACGGTGTGCTCTCCGTCGGGATGTCGGTCCGGTCATGAGCCGGCTCGTCGGCAGGTCAGGCCAGGGCGGGTGCCGGCTCGGCCATGGGCCGTGGTCGCTCCACATCGGTGAGCACACCGTCGACGATATGTACGTTGCGCTGCGCCCGGGCGGCCAGCTCCGGATCGTGCGTGACCATCACGATGGTGGTGCCTCGCGCGTTGATGTCCTCCAGCAACTCCAGCACGCTGCGCGCCATCTGCGAATCGAGGTTGCCGGTGGGTTCGTCGGCGAGCAGCAGGCGCGGGCTGCCAGCGAGTGCACGGGCGATCGCCACGCGCTGCTGCTGGCCGCCGGAGAGTTCCGCCGGATAATGCTTCATGCGCGAGCCAAGCCCCACCAGCGACAGCGATTCCTCGATGCGCCGCCTGCGCTCCGCGGCGGCCATTCCGCGATAGCGCAAAGGAACGTCGACGTTGTCGAACAGATTCAGATCGGGAATCAGGTTGAAGCCCTGGAAGATGAAGCCGATCTTCTCGTTGCGCAGTTTCGAACGCGCATCGTCGCCCAGACCGCGGACCTCGACGCCGTCGATGCGGTACTCGCCTTCGGTGAAGGTTTCCAGCAGGCCGGCGATGTTGAGGAAGGTCGTCTTGCCCGAACCCGACGGGCCGGTGACGGCGACGAACTCGCCTTCGGCGACGTGCAGATCGAGCGAGCGCAAGGCATGGGTTTCGACGAGTTCGGTGCGGTAGACCTTAGCGACGCGGCGCATGTCGAGCATGGGGATGTCCTTTGACTTGGGACGGCTGAGGTAATGGGGGATCGGCGGAAGCGAAACAGCGTCGATAGCGGACACGACACCGCGCAGGCGAGCTTGTCGGCGTTCAGGCGGCAGGGAACGGGCGATCGTCGAAGGCCTTCATGGTCTAGAGTCCCGAGATGCGGATGCGTTCCGCGCTGTCGAACTGATCGGTCCCGGCGATGACGATGCGATCGCCGGGCTGCAGCCCTTCGATGATTTCCACGGCCGACAGACTACTGACGCCGGCGATGATCGGGCGACGCACGGCGGTGTTTCCGTCCATCACGTAGGCCGTGCGGCCGCCATCCTGATCAAGGAAGGGGCCGCGCGCGACCATCAGCACGTCCTTGCGGGTGTCCAGCAGGATGCGTGCGGTCAGGCGCTGGCTCTGACGCAGGCCGGGAGGCTGGCTGCCCTCGTCGAAACGCAGGCGCGCGACCACTTCGCCGTTGACCACTTCCGGCGACACCGCCGAGACCTTGGCGGGATACGTCGTACCGACGCTGCGCAGTTCGGCCGGCATGCCGATCTCCAGGTCGCGCGCGAAACTTTCCGCCACCCTGATCTCGACCTCGAACACCGACAGGTCGACGACGGACAGCACCGGCGCATTCGCCGCGACGTTGCTGCTCTGCACCGCCTGCACCTGGCCCACGATGCCGTCGAAGGGCGCGCGCAGCGTCAGCGCATCGACCTGGCGGCGCATTTCGACCACGACGCTGCGCTGGCGCTCGGCCACCAGCTGCTTGTTGCGCATGTCCAGCCCCGCGCCTTGCCCCTGCAGACCCAGATCCTGCGTGGCGGAAGTCACGCCGATTTCGGTCTTCTGCAGAGTGTCCTGCGCACGGGCCAGATCGACCTGCGCCACCGCGCCGCCTTCGAACGCGCGCTGGTAGCGCTGGAGATCGCGCTGCGCGGCAGTGCGGTCGATCCTGGCCTGCTCGAGCACTTTGCGTGCCTCGGCCCGGCGCAGTTGCGCGTCGAGCGCGGCGCGAGCGGCTTCGGCTTCGTAGCCGGCGAGCGTGGCTTCCTCCTGCGCGAGCCTGCTGCGCAGCTCCGGGCTGTCGATCTCGGCCAGCGCCTGGCCTTTCGCGACACGGTCACCCGCCACCACTTTCAGGGTGAGCGTACCGCCCGAGATCGCGTACAGCGTGGGACTGTTGGCGGCGATGACCTTGCCCTCGGCGGCGATGTCGCGGACCAGGTCGCCGCGCGTCACCTCGGCGAAGCGCAGGCGCTGCGCGTCGACCGAACGCGCGCCCGAGGCCCAAGCGGACAACAGCCAAGCCGTGACACCGATTGCCAACACGCAGACGGCGCCGCCGATGAGCCAAGGGCGCCGACGCGAGCCGGCTGCCACCGCGCGAACGGTATCCTGACCCGCGGTGTCGCGGATGCCGGCAGGACGGTTGATAGGAGCGGGAGTTGCGTCGGGCATGTTCGGACATCTCGTGCTGTCCAGACATCCGCAGCATGTCTCGTGCCAATCTCAACGTGTTGTTTTTGAATGAAAAATCATCGAAATGACTCCGTCCGTCCGGACGTCCGGACGTCCGGACGGACGCTCCCGGACAGAATCACGCGGACGTTCTGTCGCTACGACCAAGAAGATCAAGCCATTGGCAAACACGAACGCAGGGCCCGATGGGTGTTGCCGCGGCCTTCGTACGTCCCAGCGGGCGCGCGTTGTCGGACCGAAGGGGACCGGGCGATCACTTGCTCCAGTCGTAGCAACCGTTGGCCGACAACCGCAGGCAGCGGCACATCAGCCGAACCTCAGGCGCATCGCGGCAACGTGCGATCACCTGGCATCTCAGGATGATCCCGTGGCAAAGGACATCGTCGATTCCCGCAGGAATTCACGTGCCTTCCTCATTCGGACCTGCTCGCGCTTCGGACGAGCCGGCTCCTCGTCCCGCGGCCTCCGGCGTCACCGACCCCCACCCTGCCCTGACGCTGCGCTTCCCGGTTCCAGCAGGTCGGCAGAATGACCCGAATGCCCAACTCCGGAGCCACCTGGGTGCAGCTCATACTCGGTCGACTGGCCTGATCGACCGCTCCACGCTTGAACTGCGCACTGAACTTCCTGCGCTTCGACAGGAACTCTCCCGGCGGCCTGGAGCGGCCTTCCCGCAAGTGTCCGGAAGATCGGGGATGAACCCCACGTTCCTGGACTGACCACTTGAATGCTGATGGGCCGAGATCCGCACAAAAAGCCCGCATATCGCGTGCTTATTTCATCTGCGGCCCCTCCCGGGGCACCCGGTCGATTGCCCCTCCGGCAGGCGGGATCGGCACTGCGAGCACGGGGACTTCCTGGCGGCCTTCGCTCTGGATGAGCGACTCCGATACGAATCGGTGCGTGGCCGCGCGGGATGGTGCGGAAAGCGGTGTGACGAAACGGCGTCGGCGCACGCACGCTCAGAACCGATACTCGATCTGGATCACGCTCATCACGCCTTCGACGATGGTGCGCCACTGGCCGGTGAAGGTGGCGCCGTAGGAGGCGGCGATGCTGGGGCCGATCTTCTGCGCTTCGTCGTTGCTCCAGATCGGGCCGGCCGGCACATCGGTGGTGAAGGCGCTGGAGCCGATGTGGTGGGTCGGCAGTTCGACCTCGATCACGCTCATGGCGTTGGGGACCACGGTGCGCCACTGGCCGGTGAAGCGGCCCTGGTGGGCGGCGGCGATCAGCGGACCGAGTTGCCGCGCCTCTTCGTCGCTCCACAGTGGGCCGGCGGGGATGTCGACCTTGAAGGTGGACATGTCGTTGACTCCGTGCGATGCGGTGTTTTCCATGGGTCGGCTCGAATGGGATGGGCTCGAATCCAGCTCGTCTTGGATGGGTTCGCATGGGCGCGCATCGCGCTGCGAGCGGGAGATGGACGATTCGTCGCTACGGCGGCGGCCGGGGCGCAACCGGCTCTGCACCGATGCGCCCGTGCCGTCGTTTCATGCGTCGGCGGGTGTGCCCTGCCCGCACAGGTGGGCGATCCGCGCCACCGGCAGGTCGAAGCAGCGCGCGAATTCGCGGGCGATGCGGAAGCGCACCACGCGACCGGCCTCGGCGCGCTTGATCGTGGTCAGCGACAGGCGGATGTTGCGGCGCCAGCAGTCGTCGGCGAGGTCCTGCTGGCTGAACATGCGCGCCTGACGCAGCCTGCGCAGGAGTGCCGCGTCCAGCGACACGTAGCCGCGCTGCAGGGACAAGGACGCGTCGTCCTGCGCATCGGCGGTGCCGCCGTCCCGGCCGGCGTCCTCCATGGCGGCCGGCGTGTGCGCCTGGGCACCGGTGCGTGCCTGCCGGACGTCGCGGCGGTGGGCGTCGAGAGGGGTGTGTGCGATGTAATCCATGTCGTAGCTCCCTTTGCGGAGATGATCGAACCCTGCCGCGGCGATGGCATCGCCGCGGAGCCGTATCGAAGTCGTGAACCGCGGGGCGGCGGGCTGCCGCCGCGCGTGGCGCAGGCGCGTCCTGCGCCGTGCCGGGTTCAGTCGGGCTTGGGCGTCGGCGGCACGATGTCGCCGCCATCGTTGCCGACCTGCGGGTCGAACCAGAGCGGCTCCTCTCCCTCGATCTGGGACCGCTTCGCTCCCTTGATCTGGTACTCAGGCAGCACGTCCACCTGCTCGATGCTGCCGGGAGTGAACTTGAAATCGACCACCAGCTGGTACGAAGAGTGCAGGCGATAGCTGCAGCCGGGCAGCGGGAACGGAGTGCCCCTGAGGTCGCGCACCGGGGCGAAGCGGCAACCGACGAACACGTGGGTGTCGCGGTTCTGCGGGTCGATCTCGAAGGTCAGGGTGGCGTTCTGCTGATCGTTGGCGAACTGGTAGCCGTTCTCCCGCGGCAGCAGACTCTCGTGGGGAGCGGGGGTCAGCTGCGGTTTCGAACTGGACGGCGAGAACCTGACATCGACCGTCGTGGGGTTGGGGATGGCGGGCGGTCTGCGGCCGACGACGGAGTTCGCGTCCGGTGTGCGTTCCGCGGTCGGGGACGGGGGAAGGGACAGGGTGTCGGTGGACATGGAGAACTCCTCGGTACTGTGTGGCGGAACGGAAAACTGGTCGGGTCCGGTGCTGGGCACCTTGTCTCACGCTTGGCGAGACGGCACCGCATGGAGCTGTGGACCCGTGGGTCGCGTCTCCGGCCGGGCTCGCCGCGGTGTCGATCAGGTCCGCATGTCGAGCCGGTGTGGTGGCGCCGGGTCAGACTGCTCTCATCGGCACCGGCGCGCCTGATGGGAATCTGTTGGTTTTCAACATGCTGTTTTTGAAGGATTTTTTAGACGTCTCTGCACCGCACCAGCCGCGCCCGAGGTCTCCCGGACAGGAGGCGCGTCGGCGCGCGTGCCCGAGAAAGGGGCCGCCTCGACCACGCGACATCCTTGAGGACGGGGCACGCGAGGCGCCTGGCGCGGTTGTGACGCCGGTCACGGCGGCGCCTTCACGGTGGCGACGGACTGGCCGGAAACGAGCAGGTCCGTCGCCGGGCCTGCCGGCCCGACGAAGTCCGGGTGGCGATAGCCGGAGGCCTCCAGATGGGCCATGGCGTCCGCCATCCCTTCGGCGCCGGGCGGATGAGTCTGGGCCCAGAGCGCCAGCAGGGCGGGGTCGCGCGAGCCCGGAACCACTCCGGCGAGCAGACTCCGGACCCGCGCGAAGTCGCGATCCGCCGCCGCGGTGTCTCCCGCCGCGGCGAGACGGCGGCCGCGGGACACGAGTTGGGTGGACAACCACAGGCGCCCGGTGATGCTGTCGGGGGACGCCTCGACCAGCCGCTGGAGTGCATCCAACGCGGCGCCCTCTTCCTCCGCCCTGGACTCCAGCGCCGCCAGCCGCGCACGGATCAGCGCGTCCAGGCGCTGCCACTCGGCCTGCCCCTGCGCTTCGCCGCGCAGCGCGACGCTGAGCGCCGCGGCACGGCGCAGTTCGGCGATGGCGGTCCTGCGGTCGCCGGCGATCCGCGACAGCTCGGCGCGGTCCATCAGCGCATGCGCGAGATCGCGCTGCCAGACCCGGTTGTCCGCCGCCTCGAGCAGCAGCGCATCGAGCAGGGCGATGCTCTCGTCGAGCATGGCGCGGGCCTGTTGGATGCGTCCAAGGTCGAGCGCCAGGCCGGCACTGCGCCGCAGCGACGTGGCCAGCCGGCGCTGCCAGGCGAGTGCGGCCGGGCGCGCCTCGATCAGGCTGCGCAGCATGGCGATCTGTTCGGCATAGCCCTCCGCGGCCGGGCGCAGCTCGCCCTGGGCCTGGCGCGCCCTGTCGATCCAGGACAGCGTGTCGATCAGGTCGTAGCGCAGGTCCGCGTCGTCGGGACGCTGCGCGAGCGCGCGCCGCTTCAGCGCCGCCGACCCGCGGAAATACACCACGGCCTCCCCGCTGCGTCCTTCGGCCTGGGCGAGCGTGCCGAGGTTGTTGAACGCGTAGGACCGCTCCTGCAGCCATTCCACGCGCTCCGGCTCCAGGCGCAGCAGGTCGCCGGTGCGATCGAGGTAGTGCCGCCAGTGACGGCCGGCCTGGCGGTATTGCGCCTGTCCGAAGTAGTGGTAGCCCAGCCAGTAGGCGGCGATGCCGGCTTCCGACAGCGCTTCGGTGGAGTCCGGACTGGCGCGCACTGCCGCACGGGCGGCATTGTCGGCAGCCACCAGCGCGGTGCGGGCCTCGTCCAGACGGGTCTTGGCCATCAGCACCTCGCCCAGGGTGCGCAGGGCACGCGAGCGGTTCACCAGATCCGCCGCGGCCATGCCCGCCTCGTCCTCGCGGCGGTGCAGCTCCAGCGCGCGCCGGCTGACGTCGGCCAGCAGGCTGGGCTCGCCCAGTGGACGGAGCTTTTCGGCCAGATCCACCAGCATGTAGTCCGACAACCGCAGGGTCTCCGCGCGCCGGGCCTCGGCCTGGCGTTTCTCGTGCGTGGCCCACAGCGCCAGCCCCAGCGAGAGCGCGGCCAGCAGGGTCAGCGCACCCACCGCGGAGCGGCGCAGCAGGGTGCGACGGCGGCGAAGGCGCAGCGAAACGTCGATCAGCGCGCCCTCGCCCGCGGACAGGCGCGCGGGCAAGCGCTGCCCGACTTCCAGCGCTTCTTCCAGCGGCTGCCCGGGGTGCAGCAGATGGTCTTCGCGACGCCCCGCCTCCTCCCAGCGGATGGCGGCGCGCGTCAGGCGCGCATGCGCCTGCAGCAGCCGCCGATTGTCGTGGGTCCAGTCCCGTGCACGGGGCCATTGCCGCAGCAGGGCTTCGTGCGCGACGCCGAAATCCGCGCTGCCGTGGGCCTGCGAGCCCACGAACAACCGCCCGCGCACGAACGCATCCACCAGCGTGCGCGCGGCGGCCGACCGCAGCGCCGACCACGGCACCCGGCGCGCGCTCACGCTCTCGCTGCCGGGCTGGAGCAGGATGAGGTGTTCCAGCACATGCTCCAGCTCGGCGCGCACCTCGTCGGAGAGGCTGGCGAACACGGCCTCGGCGCGATGCGCCACCGCGCCCTCCAGGCCGCCGATGCGGCGGTAGGCCTCGAAGGTGAGGCAGCCGTCTTCGCGCCGGCCTTCGTACAGGGCATGCAGTGTGTACTGCAGCAGCGGCAGCGTGTCCGGCCGCCCGGCGGCGGCATCGCGCAGCACGTCGTCCAGACGCGCCCCGGTCTCCGGGTCTTCCTCGAAGGCAAGGCCCGCGAGATAGGCCGGCATGCGCACGATCTGCGCGATCTCGCCGGCGCGCGGCGGCACCGCGTCGATGTGCCCGTCGCTGCCCTTGCGCTCGGCGACTTCCGGCAGCGCGGCGATCAGGTCGGCGTGGAAATCGCCGCGCACCACCATCAGCGTGCAGCCGCGGGGGTGCGAGCAGACCGCCTCGATCACCGCCCACACCCGCTGCCGCTGCAGCGGGCCGATGCGGTCGGACGCCACCAGCGCCTCGGCGTGGTCGATGGACAGCAGCAGATGCGCGTACGGGCTTTCGTTGCGCGCGATGCGTCGCTGCCACGCCTCGTCCAGCGCCTCGCCGACATAGCCGGGCGTCTCGGCCAGCCGCTGCACCAGCGCGTCGGGCGGCTGCGGCGCGAACACCGGCCGCCCCTCCACGCGCCAGGACGCCAGCGCGGCCGCGAGCGGACGCAGCGGGTCGCCGTCCGCGGTGGACGCGAAGTCGCAATGCGCGATCGCCAGCGCCTGCAGGCCGTCGAAACCACCGGCCTGACGCAGCAGCGGCAGCACCCCGGCGCGCAGCAGCGAAGTCTTGCCGCAGCCGCTGGCGCCCACCAGCACCAGCAGTCGGCGCTGGGCATCCAGCTGGCGACGCATCGCGCCCAGCATGTGCGCGGTGAGACGGCTGCGGCCGAAGAACACCTCGGAATGGCCGGCGTCGTAGGCCGACAGGCCCAGGTAAGGGTTGCGCCCCGCCCAGCCGTCCACCTGGGCCAGCGGCCGGCGGTAATCCTGGGGGAAGGCGACCGGCGCGATCAGCCGGTAGCCGCGTTTGCGGATGGTCTCGATGAACACGGGTGCGCGCGGCGTGTCACCGAGCTGGCGCCGCAGCTGCCCGATCGCGCGGTGCACCGGGTTGTCGCCGTAGAAGGTGCCGCGCCAGACCTCGATCAGCAGCTGCTCCACGCCAACCACGCTGCCGGCATGCTCGGCCAGCGCGATGAGCAGCTCCATGATCCGCGGCTCCAGTGCGATCTCCTCGCCGTCGCGCTCGATGCACAGACGCTCCGGATGCACCAGCACCGGCCCCACCCGGAAGCGCGACACGGACGCGAGCGTGCGCACACGGTCGGTGCGTCGCAGCGCGCCGCGCTCCTGCGCACCGTCGTCGTGCGCACCGTCCTCGTGCGCATCGGATTGCTGCATGTGATCGTGGCCCATCGACCCCACCGGATGCTCCCTGCCGCACAAGACCCTAGGCCCAATCGATCGCTCCTGCGAGGCCATGCTTCCCGCCCTCGCCGGCACCGGGTGCACTGTACTGGATTCCGGCCAGCCGGGCGGCGCCCTACGCCGCATCGGGCGGCGGCCGCACAGGCGGATCAGCCCAGCGCCGTCTCGATCTCTTCCAAAGAGCGGCCGCGGGTCTCGATGCCCGCGCGCCACAACATGACCGCGGAGATCGCCAGGGTCGACGCGATCAGCAGGGCCGACAGCGCGAAATGATCGAAGAAGCCGAAGACGCCGAGTACCGCGCCGAGGATGCCGCCCAGCTTGGAACTGGCCGCGATCAGCCCCGACCCGGTCGCACGCAGATGCACGGGATAGATCTCCGCGGCATACGGGATGAGCATCGCGATCACGCCACTCACGCCGATCAGCAGCGCCGCCGTTGCCGCCACGGTCGCGGTCTGCGAGCGCAGTTGCAGCCAGTCCATCGCGCAGAACGCGGACAGGCACAGCGCGGTGAGCGCGACGAAGGCGACCAGGGCACGGATGCTGCTCCAGCGGTGATACAACCACACCACCACCGCGATGCCAGGCAGCGCGAGCACGGCCGAGCGCGCCAGCAGCGCGCTCGCGGCTTCGGGGTCCACGCCCAGTTCGGTGAGATTGCTCGGCAGCCACAGCAGGAAGCCGAAATTCGCCAGCCCCCAGGCCACGCCGCAGACCAGCAGGCCGTAGCTGATCGCCGCGTGTTTGCCACGCAGCAGCGCACGCATGCCACCCTGCACGACGCGCGCGGCCACGCTGTGCGCGGCCGCCTCGCGCGGGCTGTCCTCTTCGATGGCGGCCGACCCCGGGCCGGCGAACCGGCGCAGCACCGCCTGCGCCTGATCCTCCAGACCGGCATTGGACAGGAAACGCGGCGACTCCGGGATCCAGCGGTTGAGCACGATGATGATCGCGCCCGTGGGCAGCCCCAGCAGCCAGAGCACGCGCCAGCTGAACATCGGTTCGAGCACTGCGGCCGCCCCCGACGCCAGCAGATACCCCGCCGACGTGCCAACGCCGCCCAGCGCCACCAGCAGCCACCCGCGGTGCGCGGCGGGCACGGTCTCGGCCATCAGCGTGAACACGATCGGCAGCAGGCCTCCGGCGGACGCGCCCATCAGGAAGCACATGGCAAGGTTCCATTCGAAACTGGGCATCGCCCCGCAGATGGCGGTGCCGATAAACATAAGCGCCGACAGCAGAATGGCCGCTCGGCGACCGAACAGGTCGCCGATGCGCCCCCACAGCACCGAGCCCACGGTGGTACCGGTCAGCGCGACAAGAGCGACCAGGCTGGCGCGCGATTTGGTGATCGCGTACTCGCTGCTCATGCCCGGCATGACGAAACCGAGCGTCGCCGGCTTCATCACGTCCACCGCGAGCGCGATGGTGAGCACCACCACGAGGGTCCAGTGCGCGCGGTTGAGCGGCACGCTGTCGGCCAGGTGGAAATAGTGATGCGAGCCACTGACCTGCGCGCGGCTGCGGAGCTGTTCCAGACGCGGCATCAGGCCGTACATCGAGAACGCCAGGCCGACCGGAATCATCGCCATGCCGATCCACATTTCCAGGGTCATCGGCATCCCCACCATCTGCCAATGGGTGTGCTCGCCCATCATGAACATCGGCATGTGGGCAAGCACGCCGCCCAGCACCAGCAGGCAGCCGAACCAGAACGCGACGGGGTGGTGATAGGCAATGCCGCCGGAGTGCATGGGCGCGACCGTGGGGTGAAGAGCCGCCATCCTACAACGGGGCCATGACCGCCGTGACGCCGCCGCTCACCCCCGGACGGTCACGTGCCAGCGGCCAGACGCCTGTTGAGCCCAGACGATCCGCACCGGCAGGAAACGCTCGATCAGCCGCGCATTGCTGCGCAGGTGGTCGCTGATGGCATGGGTGGTGAACCCGCCCCCGCCGGCCAGGGCCATCGGCAGCAGCAGCTGGTCGGAGAGGTGTTCCGCCACGCAGGCGTCGCCTTCCAGCCAGGCCTGCGCATCGTCGGCCAGCGCCTCCGCGACCTGCTCCGCACTGCGTCCCCGTTCGCCGTGGGCGGTGAAGGTTTCCACGTGGTCGGCGCAGCGCACCTGCAGCAGCAACGCATTGCCCGGCCCGTTGGGCGGCTTGATCTGGCGCAGATGCAGGGCCGACTCGCGCAGTCCGAAACGTGCGGCCAGCGTCCGCAGCTCGCGCTCGCCGATGTGCATGGCGAGGCCGGACAGCAGCGCAGTGGCCTCGATGGCCTGCAGCGCGCCGCGCTCGGCGAAATCGACCTGCTGCAGCGCATCGACCGGATCGACCTCGGCATGCGCCACGCCGCCACCGGCCGGGAAGAAGCCCGGACGCTCGAGCACGACACGCGCATGGAAGCCGATCTTCGCCACTGCCGGCAGGAAGGTGTCGGCGATGAAGTCCGCACACGGCGCCAGCGGGTTGTGGGTGCCGCCCTCCAGCCGCAGCCGCGACGGCACGTCGCAGCGCCACAGCGGCGGCAGCACGGTCTGCAGCACCAGCATCGCCGAACCGGCGCTGCCGGTGGCGAAACGATACTCGCCCGGCACCACCGGGCCCGGCTCGAAGCGCAGAGCGGTCGCGCCCAGCTCGGCGCCGTGCGTGAACGCATTGCCGATCTGCGCCGCGGCCTTGACCGCGGTCAGATGCTGGCGCATCAGCCCGGGCTTGGAGCGCCCGGCGCGGATCCTGGTCATGGTGAAGCCGATGCCGGTGCACAGGCTCAGGCTCAGCGCACTGCGCAGCAGCTGCCCGCCACCGGCGGAGCCGTCGATGTCGATCATGTTCATGGAATTGCACTGAAACGATTGAGCCTCATTCTCCATGGAAGAGGCGTGGAATTACACTGAAGTACGCGACTGCAAAATCAACCGGAAAGCCGGTCCTCATCATGATGAGGCGATATGGCCCGTTGAACTGATCGGATCAGACGGATTTTGCAGGCCAGGCGAATCGTTCGAAATCTGCGAAGCGATGCTTGCGGGGCGCGATCAGGCCAGCAGGCTCGTACCCTCCGCATCCGTCGTGACTACCGTAGAACAGCAGCTCCCCGCAGAAGGTCTTTCGCAAGACCTCGACCACTTCGGATGCGACTTCCCGATCGACCTCCGCGTTCGAAAGGTCTTCCGATAGCAGCCGAAATGCGCATGCGTGAAACGGCCAAAGACGACGGTCAGCTCACAAGCATCATCGTATATCTCGATGTCGCCGAAACGCCGCGTGTCATCGATACAAACGACGCAGCCCCTTTCTTCCGAAAACTCGAATGACACACCGAGTTTCGCATCGGCAGCTCTTGCCATGAAAGCATCAAGCAGGTTGGAACTCTTCACGTGATCACCTGTATTGAACCTCACCCTGCGATCGAACTGGATTTCCGAGCCATCGACACAGGCATCATGGCTTATGGCCACGACCACACATGGGCCGATGGCCGTGCCGTCAACCCATGCACGGGCGTTCGGCGCAGCTGCGCGGCAGTGGTGCGCATCCTTCACTTCGTTGCGCGCTCCGGCTGCCATCCATGGCGTCACTCCGCAGGGTGCCGACTCCCCCGGCCCGCACATCCATGTGCGGGCGTTCGCGCCCGCGCGCGCCAGTGGCGCGCAAGCCCGGGCGCTCACCCCTTTACACACACCACCTGCCGCAGCGTATGCACGATCTCCACCAGGTCCTCCTGCGCGGCCATCACCGCGTCGATGGACTTGTAGGCGGCCGGTGACTCGTCGACCACGTCCAGGTCCTTGCGGCATTCCACGTGGGCGGTGGCCTGGATGTGGTCGTCGAGCGAGATCAGCTTCTTCGCCTGAGTGCGGCTCATGACGCGTCCGGCACCGTGGCTGCAACTGCAGAAGCTCTCGGCGTTGCCGAGGCCGCGCACGATGAAACTCTTGGCGCCCATGCTGCCCGGGATGATGCCCAGCTCGCCCTTGCGCGCACTCACCGCGCCCTTGCGGGTGACGTGGATGTGCTTGCCGAAATGGTGCTCCCTCTGCACATAGTTGTGGTGACAGTTCACCGCCTCGGCCTGTGCCTCGAACGGCATGGGGATCACCCTGCGCACTGCCTCCACCACATGTCGCATCATGATCTCGCGGTTCATGCGCGCATAGCGCTGCGCCCAGTCCACCGCGAACACGTAGTCCGCATAGTACTGGCTACCCTCGGGCAGATAGGCCAGGTCCTGGTCCGGCAGGTTGATCATCCAGCGGCGCATCTCCTGCTTCGCCAGCTCGATGAAGTGGGTGCCGATGGCATTGCCCACACCGCGCGACCCGGAGTGCAGCATGAACCATACGCGCTGCGCCTCATCGAGACAGATCTCGATGAAATGGTTGCCGGTGCCCAGCGTGCCGAGGTGCTTGAGGTTGTTGGTGTTCTTCAGCCGCGGATGGCGCTCGCAGATTTTTTCGAAGTCCGCGACCAGCTGCGACCAGCCCTCGACCGACAGGGCCGGCGCGTTCTCCCACGCGCCCTTGTCGCGGCCACCGCGCGGCGGGCTACGCCCGTGCGGCACCGCGGCCTCGATCGCGCTGCGCACCTCGGCGAGATTGTCGGGCAGATCACTGGCGGTCAGCGTGGTACGCACGGCGATCATGCCGCAGCCGATGTCCACGCCCACCGCGGCGGGGATGATCGCACCGACGGTCGGCACCACCGAGCCCACGGTCGCGCCCTTGCCCAGATGCACGTCGGGCATCACCGCGATCCACTGGTGGATGAAGGGCAGCTTCGCGATGTTCAGCAACTGCCTGCGCGCTTCGTCCTCCAGCGGCACGCCGCGGGTCCACAGCTTGACCGGGACGGCACCCGGCTCGTTGATGACATCGTAGGACGTGGTACTCATAATGAATGCTCTGATTGAATGAAAGGAGACGGCGACAAGGAAGACGAAAGTGATTGTGACGCACATGGCCGGCACGACCATGTTTTCCGAGGCTCGAACTCGGTCGCGCGGCGAACCGCGCTTACCCGTGTACTTTCGCCCGCATTCGCCGTCGAAAGATATGGATCGCCGGCCCAGGCAGAACCCCGCCCGCGACGGGAGCGAGGCCGCGCCTGCGGCCTGCGGCAGTGAAACCTCATACAACATCGCCAGTCCCGACAAGGGAAGGTGGAACATTTGCCCACGTCCTGAGCCTCTAGACGACGCCAACCTTTGCGTTGGCGGCGAGATTCGAACTCGCGTTTCGGGCGGAGTGTAGTTCAACCGGCATTCGTGGCCGACGATATGAAACTGATGTGACGTTTGCTGCTTGTCGTCCCGAGCGCAGCCAGGGACGACATCGAGTCGAAGAACCGAAGCCCTGTCGAGACAAGGCATTCAAGCCCGAACGGCGAGGCACAAGCAATACCACCACGGGCCTGACCTGCAACCAGGACATCGACGAGCGCGACAAAAAATGACGGAACGTTTCCTGCTCTACCTGGACTGAGCTACCGGGGCCCTGCGGCGCCGGGCGGGATTCGAACCCGCGACCTGGACATTAAGAGTGTAGTTCCGCCGGCATTCGCGACCGACGATGTGGAACCGAAGTGACCCTTGTTACTTGTCGTCCCGAGCGCAGCGAGGGACGACATCGAAAGGCAAGCCCGACGACGTGGAAGGATGAGAACCCACGACATCGACACAGAGAACCGACGACGATAGAGACAAGAATCGAGAAAACGTTTTCCTGCTCTATCCGACTGAGCTACTGCCGCATAGCGACTGGCGGCGTGACGTCGACAGCCATGACGCTGGCGCGGCAGGTGAGACTCGAACCCACGACCTGGACCTCCAAAGGGTGTAGTTTTCTCAGCATTCTCCA
>ERZ1066121.317-NODE-317-length-45374-cov-11.877998_pt1 | contig 45374 bp, 46 predicted proteins | sample MGYA00382768_ERZ1066121 | MGnify/ENA primary metagenome ERZ1066121 (study PRJEB33369, sample SAMEA5778351) | biofilm metagenome | biome: Industrial cooling water; feature: Water cooling tower basin; material: Biofilm | place: United Arab Emirates | collected...
CATTTTGGAGACGTGACATGTCACGTCTCTACAACATGGTGCGGCGCCTGTTCTACAATTGATAAGTCAAACCAAAAGGTGGTGCCTGTACCAACTTCGCTAACTAGGTTGACTCGACTGTGGTGTTTGTCGATGATGTTACGGACAATGGAAAGTCCTAAACCTGTACCTTCAAGGGTATGTACTCGGTTTTCGACGCGAAAGAAACGGTCGAATATCGCTTCTTGGTCTTCTGGTGCAATTCCAATTCCTGTGTCGGATATTTCTATTCGCACTTTTTTTGCATCGAGTTGATACGCACGGAAAGCAATTTGACCACCAGGAGTGGAAAATTTGAGTGCGTTACCAATTAAGTTACCAAAGACTTGCAGTAATAAATCGTAGTTACCGACGACTAAAGGTATGTTGGGTTCAACTTCTTGAAATATTTCGATTCCTTTGTCTTTAGCGTTAAGTTGATAAGTACGTAGCGTTTGTTCGATTGCTTGACTTAAATCTACTCCATCTAAATTGTAAATGCGTCCCGATTCTAATTTTGATAAATCTAATACATCGTTAACTAATCGAGTTAGACGGTCTGTTTCGTGATTTACTGTTGATAAGAACTCTTTTCGCTGTTCTACTTCTAAATCTTCACCGTAGTCATGCAGTGTTTCGATGTATGTTTTGATATTAAATAATGGTGTTCGTAATTCGTGGGAGACGTTACTAATAAATTGACTTTTGGCTTCGTTTAGCTCAACTTCGCGTGTAATATCTTGAACGGTTATGGCAATACCTTTGATACTTTCGCGTTGAAGATTAAGAACTGTTGTCAATAAAATACGAATGGTACGTTTTGTGGGTTGACCGAGTGGAATACGAAACTCAGCACTTTCACGTTCTCCTGCTGCCATTTCGTACAAAGGACGTGTAATTTCCATTTGTACTCCAGTTGGTAGCTGATGCAATACGTTACTACCTTCAACCTTAATATCGTCCCAACCAAAAATACGACGTGCGTTTGGGTTGGCAAGAATTACCTGCATATTATTGTCAATCAACACGGCGCCGTCAGCAATAGTAGAGACGAGGGTTTCAAGTTTGGCTTTTTCAGCAGTGAGTTCTTCGATGTTTTGTTCTTCGTAACGTTCCAAACGTTCTGCCATATCGTTAAAACTGAAGATTAATTCTCCAAGTTCTCCACCAAGAGGCAAATCGATTCGCTGTTGAAAATTACCAGCAGCAATTTGCTTGACACCTGCTAAAAGTTCTTTAATAGGTTTAGTAATAGTTAAAGCATTAACAACACCAGCCAAAATTACCATTACCCAAATCGTGATAAATACGGCAATAGTGACATCACGAGTAAAGTTAGTGGAAATAACTGCTGTTTGGTTGGGGTTTATACCAACTGCCATGACACCAAGGTACTTACCATTGATTGTTAATGGTACAAATACATCAGTAACTTCGCCATCAGGTGATTGGTGCTGACGTACCATTGGTTTCTCAGCATCAGTTGCGTAGTCGTCAGGTAGTTGTATTCGTCGTTGAATTGTGAGTGAGTTCTCAACTTCTGGTTCCCAAAAGGGAATGCCAAAAAAGATTTTTCCAGTATCATCTGCATAGAGTATGTATCGAATGCTAGATGTACTGCTATAAAACCTTTGAGATAGTTGGGCAACCTCAGTTAAATTATTATCGGCAATTAAAGGCGCCACGTTAGCAGCAAGCAATAATCCTAAGTCGCGACCAAAACGAGTATCATTCAAGCGCGCGTCTTGTTGAATAGTATTGACTGCCCAAAACGTCAAACCACTCATAACTAAAGATACCACTAGGGTGGCGGCAGCCAAGAGCTTAGTTTGGAGTGTAAACTGCGACCACCAGGAGGCAATCGCTTCTCGGATATAAGTAAAAACAGCGAGCATTTTAAATTTAAGTTGTTAGTAGTTTTTTATAAACAAACTGCAACAACTAAAAAATTAACAGTTATTTACATAAATTGCGAATCAAAAGAGTGTTGAGTTCTGAGTGCTGAGTGCTGAGTGAGGAGTTAGGAGATAATACTCAGCACTCAGCACTTTTAACTCTATATCCAATGTCTCTTCGATAGTACATGCCGTCAAAGTTAATTTTGGCAATTCCTGCATACGCTTGGTTGAGTGCTTGTTTAAAGTCTTCTCCCACACCAGTGACGTTCAAGACTCTACCACCATCAGTACATACTTCTGAAGCTTGTGTTGATGATTGTAACGTTGTTCCGGCGTGAAATACAGTGGCGCCAGTTGAAACAGCATCATTAAATCCTGTGATAATTTTACCTTTGGTGTAATCACCAGGATAACCGCCACTAGCAGCGACAACAGTGGCACATGCACCAGTGTTCCATACTATGGGAAGCATTTGTGCTAGGCGCCTTTCTACGCAGGCTAAAAGAAGTTCTTCTAAAGGTGTTTCGAGTAAAGGTAAAATGACTTGTGTTTCGGGGTCGCCAAAACGGCAGTTAAATTCTAAGACTTTAAAATTTCCATCTTCTGAAACCATTAATCCAGCATATAAAACACCTCGATAGTCAATACCCTTGGCTTTTAAAGCTGCAATTGTACGTTCTAGTACTTCAGTTTGAACTCTAGCCATTAAAGCATCGGTGGCAATAGGAGCAGGAGCATAGGCGCCCATACCACCCGTATTTTCACCAGTATCACCTTCACCAATACGTTTATGGTCTTGTGCGGGTAATAAAGGACAAATAGTCTCACCATCAGTTAGCGCTAAAATAGAAACTTCTTGTCCAATTAAAAATTCTTCAATAACAGCAAAATTGCCAGCGCTTCCAAACTGCCCGCCAAAAATTGCATCAAGTCCCGCAGTAGCTTCTTCAACAGTTTGAGCGACTATCACACCCTTGCCTGCTGCTAACCCATCAGCTTTAACAACGATAGGCGCCCCTTTAGATTTGACATACGATTTAGCTGCTTTGACATCAGTAAATACCGCAGAAGCCGCAGTAGGCACATGTGCTTCTTGCATCAATGCTTTTGCCCATGCTTTACTCGCTTCAATTTGGGCGCCAGCACGACTTGGGCCAAATACTTTTAAACCTTTGGCTTGTAAAAAGTCTGTAATACCCTTAGCTAAAGGAACTTCGGGGCCAACGACTACTAATGAAACACCTTCAGAGTGGGCTATTTGGTTAATCCCTTCAAAATCATCAACCTTTACAGGAACGTTTTCACAGCGTTCCATACTGGCAGTTCCACCATTTCCTGGGGCACAGAAAACACGCTCAATTTGCTTCGATTGTAGAAGTTTCCAAGCCAGGGCATGTTCGCGCCCACCATTACCAACAACTAAAACTTTCACCCTTTTCCCTCAATATGGCGCCACCATTAAGCAGACTTTGTGACAATTTTTAATATTACACCAATTGATATGTAGTTTCTCTAGGCTGTCACATTTATAAAAAATTCTTAAATAATCCTAAAATTCAAAGTTTATACTGAGGACTTTTGAAACAAAATCAAACAATCTAGGAGAAGACAAAAAACATCGCTTTCTTAGTAGCGGTTATATTGGTATAAAGATTACGCTTTAAATATTGGTCTTTAAATATTGTACGAACGTGATATAAAAACAATGAACATGAATAAAAGTATAGTAACAGGCGCCGCAGGTTTTATAGGCTCGCACTTGGTCGAAACTTTATTAAAACAAGGGCAGCAAGTAATTGGTATAGACGAGTTCAACAGTTACTATGACCCAGCGCTCAAACGTAAAAATATCGCCCATTTACACAACAACCCAAATTTTGAGTTAATTGAAGATGATGTTCAGTTTGTAGACTGGCAAACGCTTTTATCAGACGTTGACGTGGTTTATCACCAAGCAGCACAAGCAGGTGTACGCGCGTCGTGGGGTAAAGGGTTTCGTTCATATACAGAACGTAATATTAGCGCTACACAAATCTTATTAGAAGCAGCCAAAGACGCAAAGCATCTTAAACGCTTAGTATTCGCATCAACATCGAGCATTTATGGAGATGCGGAAACATTACCCACACACGAAGGTATTTGTCCGGCGCCAGTATCACCTTATGGCATTACTAAACTAGCAGCAGAGAGATTATGCGGACTGTACTATAAAAACTTTGGCGTACCATTTGTAGCTCTGCGTTACTTTACAGTTTACGGGCCACGTCAGCGTCCAGACATGGCATTTCATAAATTCTTCAAAGCTGTTATCGAAAACGAAGCAATTCCAGTATATGGAGATGGAGAACAAACACGGGACTTTACATATATAAGTGATGCAGTAACAGCAAACTTAGCAGCAGCAACGGCGCCAGACGCTATTGGACATATCATTAATATTGGTGGCGGTAGTCGTGCAGTACTATCAGATGTACTTAATATAATGGAAGAAATAGTAGGACAACCTATTAAACGTCAACATATAGAAAGAGCAATGGGTGACGCACGACATACAGGCGCCGATATTACCAAAGCAAAACAACTTCTAGGATGGCAACCACAAGTTTCCTTGCGTGAAGGTTTAACCCAAGAATGGCAATGGGTCAAGGAATTGTATCAGTTAGGAGTTAGGAGTTAGGAGTTAGGAGTTGGGAGTTAGGAGTTGGGAGTTGGGAGTTGTATGGTGGGCATTGCCCACCTTACGAAGTGCATTTAATATTTTTTACCACAGAGACTCAAAAAACACAGAGAGAGAACTTACGCAAAAATTTTATCCTGTCATGCTGAACGTAGAGAAGCATCTTTAAGATTCTTCACTACGTTCGCTTGGGACTGTTAGTTTTTCGCGGTTCATGCATAAGTCCTATATTTTTTGTATGCTTCTAATTCATCATCATCATAGTAATCTTCAATTTCAGACAAATTATGACAATGAGCATTTTTCGCTAACCAACTTAAAAAATGTACATAGTCACTGATAGAAGTTTCAAATGTAACTTCATCGAATCCTTCATCCTCAGAAATATTATTACGCTTTAACCATTCACGTAATCTTGCTGGCTCAAACGCGCGTTCAATTTCAACACCATCTACTGAATATCCCTGTTCTAAATTTAAATAGTCCAGCTATACTATTTTTAATAGGCACCGTTTAAATATCTTAATAATTATTTCTCTGTGTACTCTGTGCCTCTGTGGTAGAAAACGAAATTAAAATGTTGGGTTCCAATCGGACACCCAACCTACAATGTAGTAATATAAGACAAGATACTACAAGGTGATATGGCAATTCCAAAGAAAGGTTCTAGATTAATAGTTGTAGATGGTGAGAGTTATCGTTGGCGAGTTCGTAAGAAACCAACTCATGCTCAAGGTGATTATCCTGGGGTACATTTGACGGTAGCTGTTGAACATGCAGAAAACAGGGGCACCAATTTGGTGGTCGTAATGCCACAAGGACATCCGAGCAGTTTTTGGACGCAGGTTATTGTTCCTGTTTATCCTGCTGATGTTAAGTGCGCGATAGAAAGAGCAATTTCCCAAGGTTGGCAACCTCAAAAACCAGGTAAACCGTTTGAATTAGTTTATTAAACAACTTATCCGTTACATCCGTTGTATCCGTTACCAAGATTGTTACAGGGTTTCTAAGTAACTTAATAGATCAGCCATTTCTTGGGTGCTGGGTTGAAATTTGGGCATGGGGGGAGTGTCACCGCTGATAACTTGGTGAATTAGTCCGTAGCGAGATTTATGTTTGGAAACACCTTGCAAGCTTGGTCCAACTCTACCGGCAGCTTCTAAACCATGACATCCAGCACAGTTAATTTGAAAGATAGCATGTCCTTGAACAGAGTCGCCGTTGAGAGATAGCACTGTTTTAACGTATGGGTCGGAAGCTTGCACCACACGCACGGCAAACATGCCCAAAATAAAAGCAAGTACAACCGACAGCATGATTAACATCGCGCGCTGTACGAGAATTGAGGGTGTGGTAATGTGGTTATCCAAAAGGTTTACTGTTAAATGAGAGGTTTACAAAGTTTTTTTCATTTCATACACATAGCTTAAAAGTTCTTAGCAGTGTCTGCAAGCACAAGCGGATATTTTTCTCGCCAAATTTTAGCCGTAAGCTAGATGTAGAGCCGAAAGCTACGAAATTTGGTAGAATCACAAAACAGATACAAAAGTTTAATAATTTCTACAAGGAGATTAAAAGTGATTGAACCTTTATTGTGTGGTATTGTCCTTGGCTTGATTCCCGTTACTCTCGCTGGTCTGTTCTACAAGGCGTATGTTCAATACAAGCGTGGCGACCAGTTAGGAATCAATTAAAAGTGCTGAGTTGAAAGTGCTGAGTGCTGAGTAAAGTTAAGAGTTAGGAGTTAGGAGTTAGGAGTTAGGAATTAAAACTCAGCACTCAAAACTCAGCACTCAGCACTCAAAACTCAGCACTCAGCACTCTTCACTTATCTTATAGAATGTGAGTGCGCTGTTTCCGTAGACTTTTTCGCGACAAATTTCTAAGGTTGGTATTTGTAGTGGTTCCCATCCTTGGGGACTGTGTTCGATGGCTATTTCACCTTCGGGATGTAAAAGGTGATGTTTGGCAATTATTTCTAATACTGCTCTATATAAGTTAGCTGCATAAGGTGGGTCGAAGTAGATGCGATCAAATTGCTGTGGAGCTAATTTTGGTAGTTTTTGCAGTACATCTCCTCGCAAGATTTGAAACGTTTGCTCTTGTGATGCTACTTGCTGCCAATTTTGACTAATTACTGCACACGCACGACTTGATTGTTCTATACCTACTACAAAACTGGCGCCTCGACATAGAGCTTCTGCTCCCATCGAACCGCTACCTGTACATATGTCAAGCCAGCTTTTTTCTAATATTTCACCCTGCCAAATATTGAATAGTGCTTCTCTTACCCGCGCACTCGTAGGACGGGTATCTAGCCCTGGTAAAGTTTTTAACAGTCGATTCCCGTGTATTCTCAGGCTCATTATTAATTTTAGATATTGGATATTAGATTGGGTTTAGTGTAATACACAAGGCAAAACATAAACAACTCATCTAAATATATAGAACCCAAATACCAAAATCGAACTTATGCGGCAACTCGTGTCCAAACTTGTGAGACGAAGTTAGAGAGGATTTGTAGTCCAATATTAGAGGATTTTTCTGGATGGAACTGTACTGCCATTAAGTTGTCGCGCGCAATAGCAGCGGTAATAGTTTGTGAACCATGTGTAATAGTTGCCGCGCGTATACTTGGGTCAGTTGGGTCTACATAATATGAGTGAACAAAATAAACCCAAGGTTGTGGGGGTAAATGTTCCCACATTACACTTTTTGGTTGAGCAATTTGGAGTTGGTTCCAACCCATATGAGGAATTGTAATGTCAGCTTCCGGTCGAAACCGCTTAACTTTTCCTTTAATAATTCCGAGTCCTGGTTGAGTTCCTTCCTCAGAAGATTCAAAAAGAATTTGCAGTCCTAGGCAGATGCCAAGGAAAGGTTTACCTGAAGCAACGAAAGCTCTTATGGGTGCTTCTAAACCGCGCGCTCTTATGTGTTGAACGGCGGGGTCGAAGGCGCCAACACCAGGTAAAACAACTGCATCCGCTTGTTCGATAACTTTGGGAGTCGCTGTAATTTTAGGAGTTGCCCCGGCTTTTTCCAGTCCTTTACAGACCGAGTGTAAATTTCCCATGTCGTAATCTACGACTGCAATCACTGCCATAGACGAAAGCTCCCGATAAAACTATTATTATGGAGTCTTTTTATATTGTAATTAATATTCTTTACGATGAAAAGATTATTATTAACTTCTTTTGACATTTGGCTTCCACATCACAAATCAAATTCTAGTGATGATTTATTAGAGGAAGTAACTAGACTTGGCGCCCTACCCCATGCTTCAACGCTAGTACGAAAACTACCTGTAGATGTTAAAGGAGCCACTGACCAAGTAATAGCCAAAATCCGCGAAACCCTACCTGAGTATATAATTTGCTGTGGCATGGCAGAAAGTCGTAGCCGCTTAAGCGTGGAATCAAATGCTCGTAGTACACCCGCTTTCACTAATTGTAGTATGAGCATGTTACCAGAAGATTATCAAGAGAGTACATTACATACCTCAGTCAATTTAGAAGAATTGGTGGCGCCATGCCAAGCGACAGAGATTAGCCACGACTGCGGTAAGTTTGTATGCGAAGGACTTTATTATTCGGTTTTAGATTACCTGCACTCAAGTTCTTTCAAAAGCTCTTGCATATTTATACACGTACCAGTTTTGACAGAGAGTAATATACGGGTTGTTGTGGACGACTTCTTATTAGTTATAGACAGACTGGCACTTTCCTCTAGATAACAGCGTCTTGAAAAAGAAAAATATCTAAGTATATGTTGCCAATCTTACTAATCTCTCCTATTGCTCAAACAACTCCTACCCCACCTCCCCCCGAAGAAATTGTCATTCCCCAGGAAATAAGACCGCTTCCTGGTAGGTTGGATAGTGTGCCTGTATTTAACAGCAATAGTCCAGAGAAAGTAGTTTCGGAAGGAATTCTGCTCTCAACTTTTCCAAATGCAGGCAAAAAAAATCCCGAAGCGCATTTAAACTTTCCTTTTAGCGGTAGGTTTGATGTTTTTGCCCACCACGTTTTTGGGGCGCCAACACCTGATAATCTACGCTCACTTTACGTTGGCATCATCTTATATAATCCTGGCAAAAAACCAGTAACAGTCAGTGTGCTTCAAGGTGCAAGTTATTTAAGTCAACCAGATGCACCATTTATAGAGTTACCATCCTTCGCTTTAAACACAGAAAATAATGTTTTTGCAGGGCCAGGTAGTCGAGTAATGAGCGATGTTTTACGAGGATTAAGACAAGATAATTTTCCTAAACAAATTGTCATTGCTCCAGGTGAGTATCAAATGTTGCAAAATGCACCAATCCCAGTGCAAGGATTAACACCACCATTAAATGGACGTTCTACTTATGCAAGGTTGCGAAGTAACGGCGCCCTATATATAGCTTCTTTAGCAACTCCCGCACGTACAAATACTGATGGAACCGAACGGGCGCCGACAATTGAAGAATGGCGTAATATATTAGATAACGGTACACTCTCCACACCCAGAGACATACCACCTACCCCTCTTTCACAACCAGGTCCTAGAAAATATGGACGAGTTGCAGGAGTCGCAAGAGGTTCATATTGGCGTGCGCTACTTACCGACACTCCCAAAACAAGATTCTTAACAATTCCACAACCAGGACAAGCATTCTCCTACGGCATCAGCACGCTTCATGGTGGCACCTTGGGTACAAATCAAATTCAAAGCGCACCCATGCTAGTTCGCTATCCAGATACAGCATATGTTGCTCATGGTAACTACGGCGTGCAATATAACTTAAGATTACCGTTATATAACAACACAAAAAACGTCCAAACGGTCAGTCTATCAATTCAAACACCACTAAAAGAAGACCAACTTAGTAAAAAAGGACTACGCTTCTTTGCCACACCCGCGCGTCCCACATTTTTTAGAGGAACAGTGAGAGTAACATACCGTGACGACCTAGGAAAAGCCCAAAGTAGCTATATACATTTAGTACAAAGACGCGGACAACCAGGCGAGTCATTACTAGCACTACCAATAAGACCAGGACAAAGGCGCCTAGTAGAAGTAAACTTTCTCTATCCACCCGACGCAACACCACCCCAAGTTTTAACCATTCAAACCCTTGATGGTACAAAACCACCAGTTCCCAGCATCCAACCAGACCCTATAAACCAATAATCTTCTTGTTCTTGTTCTTGTTCTTGTTTTTGTTCTTGTTTTTGTTCTTGTGGAACGGGCATCCCTGCCCGTCATAATATTAGATTTTAGGGCGGGCAAGGATGCCCACCCCACAAGAGATATTCAGACATTTGTTAATCAAGTTCTAGTATAATCACTATTTTTTACATTTAAATCATATTTATATTCATAGATTTTACTTAGATTAATCCTTCACAACTCTGCCAAAGTTAAGAACAATCACTGTTTCTACTGCAAAGTATCCTGTATAAGATATATGTATAATTTTATGCTGTATATTAAAAACTTTTAACTACAAATGGCAAGCTTTGCAATAATACTATTCATAAACTTATCAATAATTATAGGCATAAGTATAGCTGGAATAAAAATATACAACAGCTTAATTTACAAAAAAAATCAGGTTGACAATGCATTTTCAAGCGTAGACGTATCGCTACAGAAAAGGTGGGACTTAATACCCAACTTAGTAGCAGTAACTCAGCAGTACATGAAATTCGAGCAGCAAACCTTGACAGAAATTGCCAGACTGAGAAATCAGCTAATGTCTGAGAAACTAAATAACGAAACTCGATTAAAACTTGAAAGCAAACTTTCAGGCGCCATAGGCAACATCATTGTAGCAGTCGAAGCATATCCACAATTAAAAGCGAACGAACACTTTACACGACTACAATTATCGTTAAACGAAGTCGAAGAACAAATTTCAGCCGCGCGTCGATTTTATAACTCAGCAGTAACCGAATATAACAGTGCTATAGAAATGTTTCCAAGTAATATATTCGCCTCATCTATGAAGTCTAAACCGAAGCAGCATTTTCAAGCCAACGCTCAAGAACGGCAAAATGTCAACGTTGGTAGTTTATTTAATCAATAAATTTAAATAAATAATGAATAACCTATTAGAAACAGGGTTAAATGCAATCGAAAGAGGCAACTTTTTAGAAGCTATTAAATTATTACAAGAATATTGTCAAGAGTATGAGCTTAACTCAATAGGCAGTTTCCGCGAATATATTCAAGCACAAGCAAACTTAATCAAAGCTTATACTTATGCAAATAATAAACCGCAAGCAATCGTACATTGTAAAAAACTAATAACAAGTGAGTATCCACAAGTTCGTGAATGGGCAAAAAAAGTTCTTACTTCCTTATCTCCACAAGCAGTAATACCAGAATCAAACGAAGTAAGTACAGTTAACATTACGCAACAATCGCTTTATACATTTGAGGAAGTTGTAGGATGGTTAAAGGCAATTGATAAATCTGTATTCTATGGTAATAATACTTTAGCAATTAATCTACTAGAACCATTTTGTAAAAGTGTCAGTCCAGACAGCAAAGAGTATTTGTACGCACAAGTATTATTAGTAGAAGCTTATCACAATGATAATCAACGTGAAAAAGCTGTAGAACTTTCGCAACAGCTTTGTGACAGCAAACATTATTTAACTCAGCGACTTGCAAATCATTACCTATCAACATCATCAATAGATATAATTTCAGAAAACGTATTGGTTGTGAATGGGCAAAGTTTAATAACTCCTGTAGAAGCTTCACAACTTTTTCAAAAAGGGTACGATGCAATAGTCAGCAAAGATTATACAAAAGCAATTCAAATATTTGAAGAATATCACCAAAGTGCTTCTCCATCTAGAAGTGAGTATTTACAAGCTAGTAAATGGTTACTCAAAGTATACCAGGCTAATCAACAGTTAGATAATGCTATTGATTTATGCCAACAATTACTAACTTGCCAGCATAAACCGACTCGTAGATGGGCAAGAGAACTTTTATTTACAGATTTATTTAATAATAATAAACCATTACCTCTTATTTCGTTGGTAAGTGAGCGTAAGCAACCATCTTTAAGTCAAGAGATAACTCAGCAAGCTGATTCGGTGCCTTTTAAGCATACTGGTATTAACTTTACATCAAAAAATTTACATTCATTTAAAAATTTTTGTAAACAAGAGTTACTGTTAGATTTACGAATGTTTGAAAAAGGAAGAAGACAAGCATTAGTCACTTTAATAGTATCAAGCGTAATATTAATAGTTTCGATTTATTTGCCAACTCCACTATTTATCAAACTAATTTCTACATCACACACTACAACAGATGAAGTTTTTGAGTTTATAGATTTTGGCTTATTCAGTATAACACTGCCTATATCTTGGTATGCAAACCTTATTATTCGATTATCTATATTATTTATATATGTAATAATGATACTAGTTTTATTTTCTGGATGGTCGCTTTTGTATAACTCGTTGTTTGAAACTTTTAGTTATGGCTTTGATAATAAGATTGGGGGTAAAATACATCAATTTATTAGCTCTCAGGAAAATTCAAATACATCAAATCTTTTCTTTGAACAAGATATCAATAAAACTTTACAGAATCTACAGCATAGTCAAATACTAGATGGAGTTTTTAAACCTAATAATATAAAGCAAGATAGTTATATTCATGGTTATGCGAATGACATTAGTATAAACATTACACAGATTGAGGCACAATCAGGTTTTGACCATTATTGGACTCGAATGCTAGATATAGATTTATCTGCTACGGCGCCGGAAAATTTTGTTTCTTTAAATGGGTTAATGTTAATTGGTAACGTAGTACTATTGTGTATTCCAACTCTTGTAATGTTAATTATAAGGCTAATCAAAGGTGTTCCATACGTGTTAACTCAAGTATTTCAGGGTAAAAACATTGATTATAAACGTTTTAAAATAGAGATTATAAATAATCAATCTTATCATAAAAATATATTTAAAGGCTTATTTTTTGGCGCCAAGTTTAACAAATATACGCTTCATTTGAAAGCTTTAGCAGTAATTTAGAAAGACAGGTTAATAAAAAAATATTTGAATTTATTAATAGTCATCAAACTTTAAACTTATCAACTAAGCCTTTTGATACAGATATTGATGGAACTCTAAGCTATATACAACACAGTCAAATGTTTGATGGACTATTTAAACCTAACAGTATTAAACAATATAACCATATATCTGGCTACGTAAATAATATTATTATAAATATTACACAAGTTGATATTCAATCAGGATTAAACCATCGGTGGACAGAAATATTTGATATAACTAAAGATATTTCTTACGCTTCGTCAAAAAACGTTACCTCATTAGAGGAGATTATAGCCTTATTAAACGTAGTGCTATTTTTTATACCAACTACTTTACTGCTTTTACTAAGACTTATCAAAGGTTTTCCATATGTGTTGAAGCGAATTGCACAAGGTAAAAACATTGATTATCAACGTTTTGAGGTTGAGATTTTAAAAAATCAGGTTTTTAATTATAACATTTTTAAAGGCTTATTGTTCCGCGCAAAGTTTAATAAATTTGCAAAATCTATAACTGTCATTCAACCTAACACCCTAAAAGTCAACGTTCATTCTATTAATCATGGTGATAAGCAACTGATTAAACTTGAAGACTCAGAATTTGCCAAGTATTTCACAGTGTATAGTGAAGACCAAGTAGACGCGCGTTATATATTGTCTACAAACCTGATGGAAAAGTTAGTTGGTTTTAGGGAGAAAGCAAATAAAAATATTTATGCATCGTTTGTGGACGATATGATATATTTTGCAATTGAATACCCAGATGGGTTGTTTGAGGCAAATTTGTACAGAAGTATGTTGAGCTTTGCACCATTGCGTGAATACTTTGAAGCAATACAGCTAATGTTGGGACTTGTTGAAGAGTTGAATCTTGATAGACAAATTTGGAAAAGCGACGATATGTAAGTTGTAGACTCTTTCTTTGTGTTCTTTGTGTCCTTTGTGGTTTATTTTTTCTTCTCTCTGTGTCCTCTGTGCCTCTGTGGTAAATATAATAATATCACTGCACAGGCGAGACACCTGTGCTACAAGACGGGTTATCCTACTCGTTGAATACCTACGTGTTTGATAAATGCGTACCAATCTCGTGAGAATCCTTTGATTTCTATATCATCAAGATTAAATCTAACGTGACTGTCTTGAATTGGTAGTCTGACTGTATTGGTGTTGTCAGGTAAGCTGGTAGATAGTACTAACTCTGTACCAGCAGGTATTAACTGTTTAGATTGGTCGTTTAAAACATTTGAGTCTATTGGTTGACGTTTAATAAATGTATCAACGTTGAAAACTAGCTTGAGGAAACCTTGTTGAGTTCCGAGTGTGTTGCGGTCTACTGCAATTCTAGCAACGTTTTTCTCGGTTTGTCTGTTAACTACAGCTTCTACAGTGGTGGCTTGTACTATTGGTTCTTGAATGATTTGTACGTGGTCTGCAAATGCGAACCAGTTACTGAATCCTTTGAATTGAAGGTTTTGCAGGGTAATTTTATAGTGGTCGTTGTTGCCTGGGGGTAAGCTGTATGATTGTATTACGAATGTGGTACCCGCAGGGATGTTTTGCTGTCTGTTACTTGGTAGTTGGCTTGCTTGGATGGGTTCTTGCTTGATAATGGTGTCTGTGATAAACACGATTCGGTCTAATGCCATATATACACCTGGTTAATTTAATTTTGTTTGATAATTTGAGCTTCAATCTGTATATGGTCGGTTTCGGACAATTTATACACGAGTTATTAATTAAATTACATCTGGCGTGAGATAGATTTTATACCTGGCGATTCGGGGGTGGCGCCCATCATTTGGACTGATTCAATCGTTCTAATTCCCAAGGTTCTTAAGCTATCTAAGTCTTTAAAATCACTATAGGACATTGCGTCCTCCGCAAATTTTTGAAGTTAAATTGATTTTAATTTTAGGTAAATATGAATATATGTGGTTACAGGCAGGATGCCTGTTCCACAAATCTAATTATGCTGAGAAGCCTTTTTTGGCTGCGGGTTTTTTGCTTTTGGTTTTGGATTTACTGACTTCTGTAACAGCTTCTTGGAAGAGGTTGTGTAGATGTAAAGGTACGCTGGCAATTTCTGGGAGTTCGGGTTCTAGGAGTTTGTGGTTGCTTTCTAGGAGTGGGTCGAGGTCGCTTTGTAGGTTGAAGTCTGGGCGCCCTAATATTGTTTGTAGGATTTTTTCTAGTTGTGCTGGATATTCTTTTGCTAAACGGCGCCAAATAAAAGCGTTGATAGTTTTGTCTTCAAGGTAAAAGCGTACTAGTTTCTCGGCGCCTTCAATGCTTTGCCAGTCGTCTGCTGTTAATATAGATTTCATTTTGGCATAAGTTGGTAAAAGCATTTGTCCCCAACGCGGATGTGATATTGCTGTTAGTTGTTCTGCTTTTTTAAGGTCTGGTGGTAATTCAACTTTTGGCGCCACCATTTTACCTGTAGTATTTTTAGCATCGAATAATTGTGATACTACACTCTCAGTGGCGCCTAATTCTGTTGCAGCAGCTTTAATTTCGTCTTCATCTACACCCGCAGATTCTGCCATCTCTGTAAGTGACTTAGAAGTATCAACACCTGCTTGTTCTAATTGCTTCTGTGTCAAAATTTCTTGAAACTCGGTCATTTTCTTACTAAGTTGGTATCCCGGCATTGTGACTTCATCACTACCAAAAAAGTCAACAAACTGTTGGTGATACTTTTCTACAGATAGCCAAGCTTCTTCGAGTAAGTCGGGTGCATCACTATATAGATGATTACGATGATTATCTTTAAACTTACCAATAGCGACAGCTAACTTGGGTCTACCTAATTTACCCATTACCGAACAAGGTCCCGAAAAACTCCAGTATGTGTCTGTAACAGGGGATATGCGAGTTAATAAAATTTCTCCAACTGTACATCTTGATAAGTCTTGTAACATCCGCTGATTATCTGGCTTTACAATATACCGTTTTTCTGTTAACCAGTTCGTCAACTCAAAACCATCGGGTAGTACTTCAGATACTGTAAATAAACCAATGAAACTGCGGCGCCAGTTTTGAAGTAAGTCAATATCGGCTTGTGGTAATTTATTATCTTGCAAAAATATATCGAGCGGCGCCTTATCGCCAACTTTACCTTCGGTAATAAAGCCATCGATAATCATATCGCGTTGAACAGTATCACCAGAACCGCGACGCGCTTGAATTGCTGCATAGCTTTCCAATGCTTGCGCTAGTGTACCTTCAGCATCCATGACAAAATCGATTAAATCTTGCTTGAGTTGGTGCGTGCGCTCTAATATTGCATCCACAAATCAATATCTCAAAAAACAACAGCAGTACATTAAACTCTATATAATCGATAAATACATCTAACTATAGCTAGATTGACTACAAAAATTATGAAATTACGTGTATCTTATAAATCTGACCACAAATATGGTTACTTTCGAGTGGTATAGAAAATGCCAGACCCTATTAGACCGATAAGAAATGCTGCCAAAGCGCTCATTATCCGTAATAATCATTTACTGGTAATCACCAAACGTGATGCTAATGGTGTGTGGTATTTATTACCTGGCGGAGGGCAAAAGCACGGTGAAACATTAGAACAAGCTTTGCTGCGTGAGTGTTTGGAAGAAATAGGCGCCGCAGTCAAAGTTAACAACTTGGTATTCGTGCGTGAGTTTATCGGTAAAAACCACTTAGAAGACTGTACCGATGTTGAATGGTGTAAGCTTGTTCACTCTATCGATTTTATATTTGCCTGTAGTATTGCCGATGATTATATTTTAGGAAATGGGACACTACCCGATGAAGGGCAAGAAAAAGTCGAGTGGTTGCCCATTGCAGAGCTACATAAATACCGTATATATCCCAGTCCATTAAAAGATTTATTAATCAATCAAATATATAACAAAGTTTACCTAGGAGATGTGAATTAGCAACGGATGACTCTAGGATGTAACGGATAATTTATTTTAAATAATAAAATTTAATAAATATTTGTTGTAACGCGCAGTAAGTTACCTGCGTTTGTTGTCACAACGTAACCATCATTCCAAGCAGCTACTCCAGATGGTATACCAAAACCAAGGGCGCCAAGGTCAGAAATAACAGAAATATTATCGTTCTCAACCTGTATAAGCTTTCCAGTGTTAGAGGTAATAATTAAATTGGCGCCAACTGAGAGCTTCGTTTTGCTTTGGAAGTTGACTCGGAATTAGAAAATTATTTGTACACTCAAATTATCAATCAAAGTTAAAAATTTTAATTTAGACTTATAAACCCTATACTCACAGGGTTTATAAGTAACAAAATGGTTTGGACGAGCTTTTTTGTATTCAAAGTTATATTCTGGTAGCAAATCGTCATTATCTTCATTAGGAGTTTGTGTATTGTTCATAGTCCCTATGCTCTATGATTGAAATTTTTAGTAAGCATTAGATTGGTGCTTAAGAAATAATAGCAGCATTACCAACAGGTGCCCAAGTGAATGCAAGACTAAGAAAAGCATGTACAAAAGCATTGAAGCAGTATAGTCACATACTCTTATAGGGCAAGGCGCCTGACTCGTTACAAACTGTAATATTACAAATTCGTAATTATACTGAATGCATTAATTCCTTATGGTGTGATATGTAAATTATTCGGTTCTCACTACTTTTTATTCCAGAAAACCGTATTAAAAATAAAACGCTAAATACGAGATGGACTGATGGCGCTCAATCGCTGCGTGAATATAGTACAATACATTTAAAAGTTTATGGGATTGTAAAAATGCGGAGCTTTTTTCTTAAAGAAATTCAACAAACCAACAGCGAAGTATTAAATCAAGCTGATGTTGAACCTGTTTTGCTGACTGAGGAATCGCAAAAAAGCTATGTTATTATGTCAGTTGAAAATTACGAAAAACTCATGGATAAACTTGCTCTACTTGAAGATTTAATTTTAGGACAACAAGCCCAAGCAGCACTCTCTAATTCTAAAATGGTTGGTACAGAAAAGTTTATGGCAGAACTCAAGCGATTGGCTGCGCTTGATAATGATAGTCTATAGTATGGCAAAACTTGATGGTTTAGAGATAATTCTTGAGTTTATTAAAGGTTTACAGCCTAAAATCGCTGCCCAGATAGCTAAAAAAGTTATGTCATTAAATGTTGACCCTCTACCTGCTGATTATAAAGAACTAACTGGTTACACAGGATATTATCGTGTAGACTCAGGTGAGTATCGCATTGTTTACCGATTTGATACTGATGCTGATTTGGTTGAAATAATTTTAGTCGGAAAGCGTAACGATGATGAAGTGTATAAACAACTTAAGCGCTTATTAGGCTGACGGATGTAACGGGTAAGTTATTTATCACAAAGTGTAGAGACATTAAATGTAACGTTTTCACCTATAATTTGTAACATTCAGAGGAGAATGTTGTTTTAAATTGATATAGAGTAAATGTTATATAGCAATAATCTGGCTGTACTCAGATACAGCGTCGTATTGGTCAGCCATACGTGAATGGCGAGCTATTAGTTCTAAATCCAAATCTGGTAGCAAAACACTTTTTGTAACTTTTTGATACATACCTGCTTGTAGCGAATGAACTGAGATTAGTCCATCTTCCCAATACCAAACTTCTGGTACACCTAAACGCTTGTATATTTCTAACTTATTGATACCACCACTTGTAACTGTTACTTCTAAAATTAGATCAGGAATGGGTTTCTTTGTTTCTATGTTATATGACTCATCTGGCTCTCGACGACCCTTCTTTTCTTCTCTACCAAGCGTCGCACTTCCCCGCTTTTAAAAACGTATTCTTTTTTCTCGAAAGTATGCTTCTAGCAATAAACTAAGAGTGCTTTTCGCATCTTCATGATCATCAGAAAGTGGGGACATAATTTCTAGAACACCATCCAAATAAGTTAATCGGGCACCTGTTCCTGCAAGAGTGACATCAAGTTGCTCTAACTGTTCCCAGCTAACATCGTATAGCAAAACGTAAGTGCTACTAGGTGTAGTAGGTTTTTCGAGGACTGGATTTGTCACGGTCATAAAGGTGTACTACGAAGAAACTTATTTCATAAATTATAGACCCCAAATTAAGAACGGGCAAGGATGCCCATTCCACAAGACCTATTCCACAAGACCTATTCCACAAGCCTATTCCACAAGACCTATTCCACAAGCCTATTCCACAAGCCTATTCCACAAGCCCATTCCACAAGCCCATTCCACAAGCCTATTCCACAGATGCCCATTCCATAGATGAGTTAACATGTTTGTTTTTACATGCGTTCTAAAACTGGGATTCCTAGTAGAGATAAACCAAGTTTTAGGGTACGCGCGGTTAAATCACATAGTGCTAACCGTGATGTGCGTACTGGTTCTTCTGATTTGAGAACGGGACAGTTTTCGTAGAACTTGTTATATTTATCGCTTAAGTCATACAAGTATTCGCACAAGCGGTTGGGTAATAATTCTTGTTCAACGGTATTAATTACTTCACCTAGTTGTAGTATGTGTTTGGCTAGGGTAAATTCAGTTTCTTCGCGTAACAGAATTTTTGCGTCGGCGCCGAATTTACTGAAATCAATATTACCTTCGCGTCCAATACTTTTAACCCGTGCGTAAGCATACAACATATACGGCGCCGTATTACCTTTGAGCGACAACATTCTATCAAAGCTAAATTTATAGTCGGTTGTCCGGTTTTGGCTTAAGTCTGCATATTTAACAGCACTGATACCAACTACTTTGGAAGTGTTCGCGATAAACTCTTCTGTTTCGTTGTTTCCAGATTCTTTTAACCGTGTTTCTAAATCATTGCGCGACCGAGTTACTGCTTCGTCTAGTAAATCCCGCAACCGCACTGTATCACCTGAACGAGTTTTAAATTTCTTGCCATCTTCTCCTAATACTAAGCCAAATGGGACATGTACGATTTCTACGTCATCAGGTATCCACCCTGCCCGACGTGCTACTTGAAACACTCCTGCAAAGTGGTTCGCTTGTCCAGCGTCGGTGACATATACTAACCGTTTGGCGCCTTCTTTTTGTATCCTTTGCCGTAGTGCTGCTAAATCTGTAGTAGCGTAGTTATATCCACCGTCTGTTTTTTGGACAATTAACGGTAATGGTTTACCTTCTTTATTAGTAAATCCTTCTAAGAATACTACTTTGGCGCCGTCAGATTCTTCTAATAAACCTGCTTTTTCTAAATCTTCTACAACTGCCTTTAAGTAAGGGTTATAAAAAGATTCGCCACGTTCGGTCAAGTTAATATCAAGCAAGTCATATATTATTTGGAATTCTTTGCGTGACTGTTCGCATAATAGCTTCCATGCATGAGTGGTATCTTCGGCGCCTGCTTGTAATCGTACAACTTCTTGCCGTGCGGTTTCTTGGAATTTTTCGTCTGCGTCAAACCGTGCTTTGGCTTTTTTATAAAACTCTACTAAGTCACCAATATCTAATGCGTTTGCGGTGGTTAACGCTTCGGGGTACACTTCCCGTAAATAGGTAATTAACATTCCAAACTGCGTTCCCCAGTCACCAACATGGTTTAACCGCAGTACATCATGCCCAATAAATTCTAAAATCCGAGCAATGCTATCGCCAATAATTGTAGACCGCAAGTGTCCAACGTGCATTTCTTTGGCAATGTTGGGACTCGAAAAGTCTACAATTTCTCGCTTGGGATGTTGTGATATTGGTACACCTAACCGTTCGTCTGCTTGTATTGCACTAAGTTGCGCTTCGAGATATTCTGTTTTTAACCGTAAGTTAATAAACCCTGGCCCTGCTATTTCTGGCGCCTCACAAATATCTGATACATCAAGTTTATCTACAATTGCCTGAGCTACTGCGCGCGGTTGCTGTTTTAACTTTTTGGCTAACGGTAAAGCTAAGTTTGCTTGATAATCACCAAATTTCGGATTATTTGTGGATACTAACATTACGTCAGTTCCCGCTAAGTCGGCGCCGAACGCCGCTACCGTTGCCTGTTCTACTTTTGATTTTAGCTGTTTTTGTGTAACGTTCATGTGTAAGTTTGATAATTTATTTTATTCCGTTTGGTTGTAGAGACGTTACATGTAACGTCTCTACAACGTACATAAAATTCTGCAATGCAACAGACGTATTGTACCTCTAGCGCTTCTAAGTTATTGCGCTTATTCAGTAAATAGAATGTATGTGTAGCTGGAATGCAATCAATTATCCAGCAAGTTGATGCAAAATCCTTGCGGCACCTATCTCTATTCTTTTACCGTCTTCGTCGCCACTTCATAAAATACATGCGTTACAACAATTAACCGTATCATAGCAGAATATTAGTAAAAATAATTAAAATAGTACATGAGTTTGTAAAATGAGAACACGTCAAAAAAGGCAGTGTCTATGGTACCCCAGGTCAGTGAAGCCACAAATAAGCGAGAAATGGTAATCACTTGGGAAGCGTTGCCCAATGATTTCCAGTTAGAGGATGAGCCAGTGGATAATACAAGTCAGCCAAAAGTGGCTGCGGCTTTAAGTGAAATTTTAGAACAATTGGGTTTTATCAAATCCAACATGTTAATCGCCTCGAATTTTGGTCTTTGTGCATATATCAACGGCGAACCAATTATTAAAGCACCCGACTGGCTTTACGTACCTTCCGTTTTGCAAGTTTTACCAGACCGTAAAAGTTATACACCCTACTTAGAAGGGGATGTTCTTGCAATTGTAATAGAATTTTTATCTAAAACAGATGGTGGAGAATATTCTTCTAAAAGAACTCAGCCAGTAGGTAAGTGGTTTTTCTACGAGCAAATTCTACAGGTTCCTATTTACGCAATTTTTGACCCTGACGGCGGTTTACTAGAGTTTCACGAACTGGAAAATGGACGTTATGAATTGAAGCAACCAGATGAAAATGGTCGTAACTGGGTTGCTTCGATGGGTTTGTTTTTGGGAACATGGCGAGGAACAAAACAAGACCGAGCAGGGTATTGGTTACGATGGTGGGATGAAGCTGGTAATTTGTTGCCTTGGGGTGTGGAAGCTACCGAACAAGAACGTCAGCGCGCGGAACAAGAACGTCAACGCGCGGAACAAGAACGTCAGCGTGCCGAACAAGAACGTTTGCAAAAAGAACGGTTAGCTGACTATTTAAAATCTCAAGGTATTGACCCTGATAATTTACCCACGTAATTTCCGTTTATCACAGTTTGTATAAAAGTACCCTTAATGGGTAATGCCGATTAGAGCTAGGCTTCGATAAGCTTTAATTGTGATACGGCAATAAATGGAAACATTCTGGTGGTTTAGATAATTATTGGTAAACTAGTAAGTATTAGTTTAGATTTGTAACATATCACACATTACAGATTTCTACTTGCTAGCTACCAATTTTTCATTTATATATGATTTTTAATACGGTTAACTAGTTAGATAGGCGCCACATAATCAAATAGTCGCAAGATTTCTATTTAAGAACTTCAGAAACATCAACATCAGGATAATACTTAAGAGCGAAGTGCAAATAGGGCGATACAAAATACAGAGTATATCGTACATAAGAACTATATTGTGTGAACCGTGGTTCACATGAAGGTGCAGCAGAATTATTTCGACAAGTAATCATTTACGCAAGCTTGTACGCACGTTTACAGTCAATTTTTTAGAAGATTTGATATATAAACTGTAGATAGTTTTGTAGTATAACATATTTTGACATAAAATGAAATTTAAATACTACTTTACTTGCCAAAAAGTGTTTATGCAGTAGTCAAAAATTAACACGATGTTATATACTTAGAAAGTAGCTTATACGAAAATGGTATGGTACAGCTTTTACAAGGCATATGTAATAATGGCAAATTAATTTTGAAGGAAGAGCTTAGTTCAGAACTAGAGGGAAAAAGTTTACAAGTAATGATTATTGATACAAGCGAATCTAATCAAGATTTTTCTTCTCATGAATCGAAGCTAAAGCAGTTTATGGAGCAAGTAAAGAGATATTCATTCCGGCTTCCTGAAGATTATAAGTTTAATAGAGACGAGATATATGACAGATAGGATTTTTTTAGATACAAACCTTTGGGTTTACCTATATGCAGAAAATCCACTCGATAAACATCAAAAAGTTGAGGAGATTATTCAAAATCAATCGAAATCAATTCAAGTCAGTACTCAGGTTTTAGGTGAATTATTCCACGTTATAACGAGAAAAAAAATTTACATCAAAACCTGATGCTGTAAATATAATTACAAATATTGTTAATTTATTTACAATTACAGAGATAGATGCACCAAAAGTTTTGCAAGCTTTAGAGATTAATACGAGGTATGGTTACTCTTATTGGGATAGTCTTATTGTCGCAACAGCACTCATATGCGGTTGCTCAATAATATATTCGGAAGATATGCACCATAATCAACTTATAGACGGAAAACTAAATATCATAAACCCATTTAAATGAATGGAATGTTAGCTTAACATTGACTTTAGTGGCATACGGCTAAAATATCTATTGGAATGTGAACCACGGTTCACATTTGGGCGCCAGTTGTAGAGGAGTGATAATAAAAACTACTACTGATAAGCTGTTGTTATGTATTCTCGAACAGCGAGTCCGTTGTCCGTTCTCAGTTGCTAGCCTTTTTTTTTGCAAATGTGCCACAATCAAAAGCAATAAGTCAGTAGCGTTTGCACAAAACGATGTACATGCTCACACCGGGAACAAAACTTAACAATCGCTACGAAATTTTGAAACCATTGTCCGGTGGTGGTATGGGAGATGCTTATCTCGCGCGCGATACGTGGAAGGAAGGGGAAAATCGATGCGTTGTCAAGCAACTCAAGCCAGATAAAGTTGAACCTCGCACAATACGTTTATTTAATAATGAGGCACAAACGCTGTGTAGATTAGGAAGTCATGACCAAATTCCTGAGTTACTCGCACATTTTGAACAAAACGATAATTTTTACTTGGTTCAAGAATTCATTCAAGGACATGACCTCAGTGAAGAAATATCACCAAATCAACCGTGGAGTGAAGCTAGGGTTATCGAGTTTCTCGAAGATATTCTCAAAATTCTAGTATTTGTGCATCATAACAAAGTTATTCATCGTGATATTAAACCAAGTAATATCATGCGGCGCGACAAAGATGGTAAACTTGTATTGATTGATTTTGGTGGAGTAAAGCAAGTCAGAATACAAGAAAATTCGACGATAGCAACACCTGTTGTTGGTACTTACGGGTACATGCCAGATGAACAAATTAAAAATCAGGCAAAACTGTGCAGTGATATTTTCGCAGTTGGAATGGTAGCTATTCAGGCATCAACAGGAAAACAGCCATCAGAATTGTTTCAGATGGAACGAGATGCTAAGACAGGACAATTTTTGTGGCATAATTACGCAAAACTAAACGCGAGTCTCGCGCGAATTTTATATAAGATGGTGCAATTTCATCACGAATTGCGGTATCAGGCGGCAAATGAAGCGTTAGAAGCTGTAATAAATTTATCGTTGACTGTAGAATATTGGCTTGATAATGTTAGTCAGTTTATACAGGAAAAAGACTACCACAAAGCAGCCCAAGCGTGCCAGCAAGCGATTAATGTAAATTCAAATTCTTATACTGCCTGGTATTACCACGGAATTATTTTGCGTAAATTGGGACAAAACGATAATGCAGTTTTATCTTACGACCAAGCAATTAGAATTCAACCACTTAGCTCAGAAGCTTGGTATAGTCGTGGTTTAGTTCTTGATGAAATGGCAAGAGACGAAGATGCGCTTGCATCATTTGATAAAGCAATTCAACTTAAGCCCGATTATGCACAAGCTTGGGTTTGTCGTGGTACGATACTTAATAAACAGTCAAGGTATAATATTGCTTTAGCATCATTCGGTCAAGCAATTCAATATCAACCCGATAATACACTAGCTTGGGCTGGTCGTGGTTGGACATTAAATTGTTTGCAACGGTATTTAGAAGCGCTAGCATGTTTTAACGAAGCTATTAAAATACAACCCAATAATCCTGAAACTTGGTATAGTCGTGGTATTGCGCTTGCTAATTTGGAAAAATATGAAGATGCGGTGGCATCATACAAGCAAGCAGTAAAGATTAAATCTAATTACTATCAAGCTTGGTACAGTCTTGGAATTGTGCTGGAGAAGTTGGGCAAGAACGAAGATGCAATGATTTACTATGACCGCGCGCTTCAAATTCAACCCAATGACGCTGATATATGGAACAGTCGTGGTGTTACTTTGATGACCTTAAAAAAATATGACGAAGCGCTAGTTTCGTTCAAACAAGCATTAAATGTAAAGCCTGACCACGAAATGGCAATTGATAACAGTAAGAAAGCAGAGAATAAATTGCGAAAACCTTCATTCTTGCGTTGGTTGTAGGTAAAATCGCTTGCTTTATACACGTTTATAATTTATAACACTTATTAACGATGTCAAAATGTATAATTAAATTTAGTAATACTGCTTATACTACATCGTATATCACCTATGAGTGGAAAAATCCTTAACAGCCGCTACAAGTTAGACCGTCGATTAGGTGGTGGTGGGTTAGGTGATACATATTTAGCGTTTGACTTGTGGAAAGAAGGTGATAATCGCTGTGTGGTCAAACAACTCAAACCCGAAATCGTTAATGCTACAACATTAAGATTGTTTGAGAAAGAAGCAGAAGCATTATCTAAACTAGGTAGTCATTCTCAAATTCCAACACTTTTGGCACATTTTCAGCAAGATGACCAATTTTACCTTGTGCAAGAGTTTATAGAAGGGCATGACCTGACGGAAGAAATCAAATTGGGAGAATGTTGGCAAGAAACTGCTGTAATCAAACTTTTACAAGATATTTTAGAAGTGCTATATTTTGTACATCAAAATCACGTTATTCATCGTGATATCAAGCCTGGTAATATAATGCGGTGCCCAGATGGTAAAATAGTACTAATTGATTTTGGTGGTGTTAAACAAGTTAAAAACAACCCTGCTTCCACACAATCAAGTGTAGTGGTTGGAACACCGGGATATATGCCCTTTGAACAAATTTATAATAATGCCCAATTGTGCAGTGATATTTATGCTGTGGGAATGGTAGCAATTGCAGCGCTGACTGGTGAAAATCCTGTTGATGTGAGTATAGACCCAGACACTTTACAACCCGTATGGCGCCAGCAGGCACAAGTTCGTGATGAGTTTGCTAGTATTATAAATAAAATGGTGCAGTTTCATCACGTTAACCGCTACCAATCTGTATGCGAATTATCACTTGCTATTAATAATTTAGTCGATACAGCATCTGAATGGTGCGAACAAGGAAAATGTTTATTAAAACAAAAACACTATGCAGAGGCAATAGCAGCATTTGAACAAGCGCTTTTAGCTAGACAGAATTACCCAGAAGCTTTCAAAGGAAAAGGTTGGGCTTTGTTTAGTTTAAGACAAGAGAATGAAGCACTGGCTCTATTTGACCGAGTTCTTGAAACCCAACCTGATGATTATGAAGCATTAATCGGTCGCGGTTGGGCACTAAATAGGTTGGAGAAGTATGATGAAGCGTTAGTGGCTTGTGAGCGTGCGGTTGAAATTCAACCAAATGCAGATAAAGCAGTTACAGGTCGTGCTTGGTCGTTAGGTGGTTTAGGTAAACATGAAGAAGCGCTTGTAGTTTATGACCAGGCAATAGAAATTAATCGAGATAACGTATATGCTTGGACAGGTCGTGCTTGGGCATTAAACGAGTTAGGAAGATATCAGGATGCACTTGCGTCTTGCGAACAAGCAATAAAGTTAGATGCTAATTACTCAGATCCTTGGTGCAATCGTGGTTGGTCGCTATACTACTTAGGTTGCCATGAAGATGCACTTGCATCTTTTGACCGTGGGATTGAAATCGATCCAAATGATGCTTTAAGTGTGAATTTTCGTGGATGGTTGTTGTACTTATTAGCCCGCTATGATGAAGCTCTTGTATACTATGAACAAGCATTAAAATTAAAACCAGATGCTGCGTATATTTGGAAAAATCGGGGACTCTCACTGTATAAATTAAATGATTATAAAGCTGCTAATGCTTCTTTTCAAAAAGCAGTAAGCTATAGCGGTAATGTTCCAGAAATGTGGTTTTCCTGGGGCACAGTGTTATTAGAACAGGCAAATTACCAGCGCGCGATTATATGCTATGATACTGCTATTGAACTTAAAAAAATTATTATCAAGCATGGACATATCGTGGTATTGCCTTAGAATGGTTACATAAATATGAAGACGCTGTTGCATCTTACAAGCAAGCAATTAAAATGAAAGAAGATTATTTTGATGCTTGGTTATCTATTGGTGTCGTGCAATGTAGATTGCTACTATACGAACAATCAGAGGCATCATTAAACCGTGCGATTCAACTCAATCAAGACTCACATATTGCTTGGTCGCATCAATGTATTACATTACAAAACTTAGGGAAATACAAAGAAGCACTTTCATCTATCGATAAAGCGATAAAAATTAAGCATGATGATTGTTACTATTGGACAGTTCGAGGAACAACGCTAAATAATTTAAAAAGATATGAAGATGCAATTTATTCTTTGAACAAAGCTCTCGCAATTGAACCCAATTATAATCTAGCACTTCAAGCAATTAATGATGTTAAAACTCTTTCACGTAGAAGTACATTTTCAGGAAGATTGAGAGATGCTCATAAGATATTTTTGAATAAGTATAAAGTTATCTGGATAGGAATAAGCGTTATTATTGTTATCATGTTTTGGAACACTATTATTAATAATTCGTTCAGCTTATTTATTATTAGCGTAGTTATCTTATTTTTAATTATAGATTTCTCAATCGAGATTATTTTTCCAAGATAAATTATTATTGTAATATATGTTTAATGGTTCAGATTTCAATACTGCTCGGTTAAGCGATTTTTTCGGAATCAATCCCCCCTAACCCCCCTTAGTAAGGGGGGAAAATAGAGGCTTTTAGCCCCCCTTATCAAGGGGGGTTGGGGGGATTTTTATTCTTAACCGAGCAGTATTGGTTCAGATTTGAGGCGCCAGTTTTGAAAAGACCTAAGACCTTGATATGCTAGGAATATGGTGGGCAGTGCCCACCTTACGGGGTGTTCAAAATTGAAACAGGAATCCTATATTCAGAAAGCAGAGAATAAATTGCGAAAACCTTCATTTCTACGTTGGTTATAGTCAAATTGCTCGCTTTACCAATATTTATAATAAAAAAACATAAAAAAACACTTCTTAACGATGTAAAAATGTATAATTAAATTTCAGTCAAACCACTGTTAACACTCGACTAACTATCGCTTATGAGTGGAAAAATTCTCAACAGTCGCTACGAATTAGACCAAAAACTAGGCGGTGGTGGGTTAGGCGATACATATTTGGCTTTTGACCTTTGGAAAGAAGATGATAACCGCTGTGTGGTTAAACAACTTAGACCTGGAATTGTTAATGCTACAACATTACGGTTGTTTGAGAAAGAAGCCGAAGCATTGTCAAAACTAGGAAGTCACGACCAAATTCCAACTCTTTGGGCACATTTCCAGCAAGATAACCAATTTTACCTGGTGCAAGAGTTTATAGAAGGACATGACTTGACTCAGGAAATCAAATTAGGGGAGTGTTGGCAAGAAACTGATGTAATCAAACTTTTGCAAGATATTTTAGAAGTACTAGATTTTGTACACCAAAATAACGTTATCCATCGCGATATCAAGCCTGGTAACATTATGCGGCGCCAAGATGGCAAAATCGTACTGATTGATTTTGGCGGTGTTAAACAAGTTAAAAATAATCCAACCTCTCGGCAATCAAGTGTAGTGATTGGTACACCTGGGTATATGCCCTACGAGCAAATATATAATAATGCTCAATTAGGAAGGAACGAGGAAGCATTAGCATCTTGCGAACAAGCAATTCAGCGTGATACAGATTTTGCTGATGCATGGAGTAATAGAGGTGTTGCGCTACTTAAATTGGGAAATTACAATGAGGCTATTGCGTGTTGTCAGCGAGCAATCAAGATCAATGCAGATGAAGTTATATATTTTGTAAATCTTGCTTGGGTACTTTACAGTTGTGGTCGGCACGATGAAGCACTGGCAAATTACGAACTAGAATTGAAAATAAAACCCAACGATTCTAAGCTTTGGACTTATCAAGGAATTTTGTTATGTGAGCTAAAGAAATATCAACAAGCTGATTTATCATTAAAAACAGCTATTAAACTTGATTCCAATTCAGCTTTAGCTCATCTATATTCTGGAACGGTGCTATTTTTATCAAAATCTGTAGCATTTGAACAACTACTCGAATTAGTGGAACAAGCAATTAGCATCAAGCAAGGTTTATCAAACGAACATTTAGTACTTGCTCAGTTATATAAAGGTATATGTTTAAGCAAACTAGGCAAGGATGAAGATGCTTTTGCAACATTAAATAAACTAACTAATGTGAGAGCAAGCGATGGACTAATTTACTTAGTTTTGTACACTTGTGGAGAAGTACTAAATAAACTAAGAAAATATGAAGAAGCGATTATTTATTTAGATAAATCACTAACAATTCAACAAAATTGTGAATTCGCTATTAAAGCGCGAAAAAGAGCTAAGAAAAATTTATGGAAACCTTTATTTTTGAGACGTTGGGAAAGTATATTAATGAAATATATATCCTTATATTCCGTATCTGACTTAATAATTTTATCGCCGATTGCCTTTATTTTCTTATACTTCTCTCCAATCATTATAGCTATACCTATGCTTGTCATATTGTCTATTTCTATAACTTTAGTGAAATGGTCTAGTCCCATTTCACGAAAACCTTGATAAAAATATAAACCTGTAGAGACCGCATTAATACTCATGTATTATAAAATGTGAACCGTGGTTCACATTTCAGTGCTAGTTTTTTTTGTACATGCCTAATTTCTTAGCCACGTAATTGGGCTATCATTTCGGCTGGACTCCAATATGCGCGCGTTGTTTGAATTTTACCGTTGTCGTTGATTTCAAAAATTGTGATTCCTTCAAATGTAACGGTTTTACCTGTTTTACTGGCGCCAGTTGTTTTCCATTTTACTGCTGCTGAGTTTCCTGCGATGAATATTGATTCGGTGGTTGTAGCTAAGTTATTAAATACTGTTTTTAGTCTACCAATAAATTCTCCAAAACCTTCATGCACTTTTGCTGGTGGTTCTCCCACCGGGTCGTGACTAATTGCATCAAGAGCGAAGTTTGTGAGTACTCCTTCTGTGTTCATTGCAGCTAGGTTGGTATAATATGAGGCAATAATGCTTTTAATTTGCTCTGGAGACATTTTATACTTCCTTTATAAAAACCAGATTTTTTCATTAAAACTATACAGTGTAGAGGGAATAAACGGAACATTTCTAAAGTTTGTTTAATCAATTTAGGACATGATTCCATCACCAAAAATACCTAACTTGAAATTTTCAACTTTAATGTCCCGAATTAGCTGGGGATACGTAATTCTGTTCGCTGTATGGATTTTATTACGGTTAGTGTTCTTTGACACCTTGTGGTGGTTAGCAATTATTAATACTGTTGCACTATATATTTTTGTTCCATTGTTATTGTTACTACCGCTTGCATTATTATGGCGCCAATGGAGGCTACTTTTAGGACTAGGTTTTCCGCTTGGTGTTTTTATTGCGTTTTACGGTTCGTTGTTTTTACCTCAGTTGCCTGTTCTCGCATATAAAGCTGTTAAACCAGAAATAACTGTGATGAGTTTTAATATGCTGTTTAACAATAATGACTATGATGAGATTGGCAGAATGATAAAAGCTAATACTCCCGATATTGTTGGTATACAAGAAGTGCCACTAAATGGTGATGCTGTGTGGATAAAACGATTTTCGTCAGAGTATCCTTATTATGCATTTCGTCCAGTTGAGGAAGGTCACAATGTTGGAATTATTAGTCGCTTCCCAATTGAAAATGTGACTATACTATCAAATCCTCCTATGCGACGCGCGTTATCTGCTACGGTTAACGTGAACAAAGGGGGTGTTAATAAGAGTTTACAGGTCATAGTCTCACACTTAACACCGAATTATCCCAGTAATGAATTTATTAAGTTCGCACACGAATGGTATACTCGTCGTGCAAACGAAGTTACATATATACGTACATTAATACAACAACGGCGCCTACCTACAATTATGCTGTGCGATTGTAATTATGTTGATACATCGCAAGCCTACGCACGTACACACGAAGTTATGAAAGATAGCTTTCGCGAAGTTGGATGGGGTTTTGGTCATACTTATCACGGTCTGTTTTTTCCTCTTGGTCGTATTGATTTTGTTTGGTATACGAAAGAACTCGAAGCTGTTGAGGCTTGGGTTCCCGATGGTGGTGGTTCTGACCATTTACCAGTTGCTACGCGATTAAAAATATAAGAATGCACAGGCAATTAGCTATCTTACATTTTCATGCTTAAATCTAGCCATTTTGATTGTGTAATTGGTGCGCTGGTGGATATATAATCTATTCCTGTTTCTGCTACGCTACGAATTGTTTCTAATGTAATATTGCCGGAAGCTTCGATTTTGACGCGACTATCTTGTTGGCGTATCATTTGTACTGCTTTTTTCATCATTTCGATGGGCATGTTATCGAGCATAATAATGTCGGCGCCATGTAGCAATGCTTCTTTTACTTGGTCTAACGATTCGGTTTCAATTTCGATGTTGAGGGGATAGGGAATTTGAGAACGCACTTTTTTAATGGCGGCGCCGATACCACCTGCGGCGGCGATATGATTATCTTTGAGCATTACGGCATCATCTAAACCCATACGGTGATTAATGGCGCCACCTATTTGTGTAGCGTATTTTTCTAAAATGCGTAATCCGGGGGTTGTTTTGCGTGTATCTACTAACCTAACAGGTAAATCGATAATTTTTTCTACATATTGTCTGGTTAATGTGGCGATACCACTTAAGCGCATGACTAAATTTAACGCGACTCGTTCTCCTGTTAATAGAGCATCCATCGAACCATGCATTCGCGCGACTATTAAACCTCGCTCACAGTATTGACCTTCAACCGCAAAGGGTACAAAACTAACTCTTTCATTCAACAAATGAAACACCCTTGCTGCTATTGGTAAACCAGCAATTACTCCTGTGGCTTTAACTATCCACTCAGCTTGTCCTTCGACAGTATCCGCTAAAAATAAACTTTGAGTAGTGCGGTCACCTCTACCAATATCTTCTAGTAGCCAGGTAGATAGCATTTTATCGAGGACGATAAAAGGAGGTAACGCAGCATTTGAATTCATCATTGTCAGAGTGTGAGGGTAGGGGAACTGAAATATAGCCGAAAAACACTCAGTCATTTGTGCGAAAAGCTGCAAATGACAAGGCAGTTTAAATCACAGCCATCAAATAAAGCACTAAGGAACATTCTACTCGCGTAACGATAAAATATACTTTTTTTTCAGAATGATTATTCGGGATAGGCGTATACAGAGAAATTGAGTAGATACAAGTACCAACTTTTACCATTAGTAACTTTATCTACTCAACGCATGTGTAAACTAGAAGGAAAAATCTAAAACTTTTGATGCACTTTAAAATTAAGCTTTATGTAGTTAATATATGATTGGTTACGATAATTAACCAATATTTACTTTTTTACGTTGACGTGCAGAGATTATACCAGCAACAGCCAAGGCGCCTAAGCTGATAACAGTGCCAGGTTCAGGAACACTTACACGCATTGATACACCATCACCAGTTTTAGGAAATAATTTACTGTCATGATTGCCAAGTTGAATTACAAACGAGCTAACATCGTGGATAGTGATTGTCTGTCTGTTGCTATCGGCGCCAGCAACAGCATTAATTGTAGTAGCCTTACCGTTAACTTCCAAAATGCTTGTACCTTTGTCTTCAACGTCAAACAAATCAAAAGTCACGGAACCAATATTTTTACCAAGAAAATCAAACTTGAATCTACCAACTTCTAATTGACCCTTTTCAAAAGTGCTTGTTAAACCAAGCATTGCTGAGGGACGAATCCAGAGTTGATTTAGATTTGGGTTTGTGCCTGCATCTTGCTTATTAAAAATAATACCGAAACCGTAATCGTTTTTAGTGCTGCGGTCATCAACAAATAAGCGGCTTTCAACAAATTTAGGACCTTTGTTATCAAAATCATATTTTAAGCTGGTTACTGTATAACCAAAAGGTAATCCATTCGTAGCAGCAGCAGTAGTATCAATACACTTAGTAGCATCGAGACAACCAAGATTTGTTGTTTGAATTTCACCTTCTCTATTAGGTACTAAGGAAGCTGCATTTGCTGTGGAAGCAAAAGTAAGAACACTTAAGCCAAGAGTTGTTGCGGCGAAGATTTTTGCGAGTAACATAGCTTTTTGCATGGTTGTATGTACGTGTTTTCTCTGGTTGATATTTGCTATGTTATGGGTGCCTAAGTGCAATCGTCATCCTTTTTCTACAAGGTTTATATCAATTTGATACTAGTAATAATATTTGGAAAATTACTCAAATAACATGTGTTATTTGATAACAGTATATAAATATATAAGGTTACAAAAGTAAATACGCTAGTAAATATTTTTACTAGCGAAATAAAACTTTTTATACTATATATTTAAAGTTTTTTAGAAGCAAGTTGCTCTGTTGATGAAGAGTAATTAATATTACTTCGTTGTTTTCAACATATCATTCTTGAAAAAGCTTGTAAATGTGACACTTTTCAAAGTGGTTGAGTCGCGCACGAGTATTTACTGCTATGTATAGTATACGTGGGTAGTATTATTTTTTACTAAGAATAAAACAGGCAGGGATGCCTGTTCCACAAGATAAAGAAGTGCATTAGTTGAAGGCGCCTAGAAATACCTATAGATAGTGGTTCAGTAAGGATTATGTTGAAAATTCCGCAGTTAAAGTCCAAATACCAGCCTATTCGCCGTACTCCTACGTTGTTACAGATGGAAGCGGTAGAATGTGGCGCCGCTTCTTTGGGGATGATATTGGGATATTATGGGCGAATTGTGCCGCTTGCTGAGTTGCGTACTGCTTGTGGGATATCTCGTGATGGTAGTAAGGCTTCTAATATTATTAATGCGGCAACTCAGTATGATTTACAGGCGAAGGGTTTCAAAATTGATTTAGACTCTTTGAGACAGGTTGCTTGTCCTTATATAGTGTTTTGGAATTTTAATCACTTTTTAGTTGTCGAAGGTTTTAGTAAAAAGCAAGTTTTTCTCAATGACCCGGCAACTGGGCGCCGTGCTGTTTCAATAGAAGAGTTTAGCGCGGCTTTTACCGGGGTTGTATTGGTATTTGAAAAAAGCCAGGTGTTTAAGAAGGGGGGTCATAAGCCAAGTTTATTTTTGGCGTTGTACTCACGGGTGCAGGGTAGTTTTGTACCATTGCTATATTGTGTGCTAGCTGGGTTTTTTCTGGTATTGCCCGGTTTGGCAATGCCGACTTTTTCACAGTTTTTTGTAGACCAAGTATTAATTAATAAACGCGAAGAATGGATACGTCCCTTAATATTCGGGATGCTGTTTACTGCTTTAATAAGTGGTTTATTGACAAGATTACAGTTACAGCTACTACGGCGCCTAAAGATTAAACTCGCAATGGGTATGTCGAGTAAGTTTATTTGGCATCTGCTGCATTTACCTGTAAGTTTTTATGACCAGCGGTTTGCTGGAGAAATTAGTAGCCGTATTCAACTTAACGACCGTCTCGCGAGTTTACTTTCAGGAAAGCTGGCAACAACCGTAATTTCTGCTGTGATGGTGATTTTTTACGGTGTTGTAATGTGGCAATATGACCGCGTGTTAACACTGATAGGCGTTGCATTTGTTGTTGTGAATCTTGTTGCTTTACAGTGGGTGTCAACATTAAGGGTCGATACAAATGTACGGTTGATGCAGGAACAAGGCAAAGTGAGTGGGGTAGCAATAGCAGGGTTACAAAGTATGGAAACCCTAAAAGCTTCGGGTTTAGAATCTGACTTTTTCAACCGTTGGGCTGGATATTATGCTAAATCTATCAACGTGCAGCAAGATATGGACAGTCTCAACCAAGGTTTGGGAACTTTACCCGCGTTTTTAACTGGTATTGCTTCAATGTTACTGTTATGTGTAGGTGGTTTGCGCGTTATGAATGGCGCCCTCAGTATTGGGCAACTTGTAGCATTTCAAGCATTGATGCAACAGTTTATGCAACCTGTTAACCAGTTGGTTAGTTTGGGGGGAGATTTACAAGAACTTGAAGGTAATTTAAATCGACTTGATGATGTTTTAGGAAATGCGATAGAGGACAAGAGGGAAAGGGGTAACGGAGAAAGAAAGTCACTTATTCTCGATAATCCTAAATTAGAAGGATATCTTGAACTCCGTAATATTACCTTTGGTTATAGCAAAACGGCGCCTGCTTTAATTGAAAATTTTAGTCTTGCACTCAAGCCTGGGCAACGTGTAGCTTTGGTGGGTGGTAGCGGTTCTGGAAAATCTACAATTGCCAAACTTGTTGCTGGGTTATATCAACCTTGGTCAGGTGAAATTTATCTAGATGGCAAGCCAAAAAACAAGATACAGCCTCAAGTGTTGGCTAATTCGATTGCTACGATTGAGCAAGAAATTATGTTATTCGGTGGTAGTGTACGCGATAACTTAACTTTGTGGGATAGTACCATTCCCGATAGTAATTTAGTACAAGCTTGTCGTGATGCTGCGGTACACGATATTGTTCAGTCTTTACCGGGTGGGTATAATGCAGATTTACTAGAAGGCGCCACGAACCTTAGTGGAGGACAGCGGCAAAGATTAGAGATAGCTCGCGCACTAGTCAATAATCCATCTATATTATTAATGGATGAAGCCACAAGTGCGTTGGATACAGAAACCGAAAAGATTATTGACCAAAATTTACGTCTACGAGGTTGTACCTGTTTAATAGTCGCTCACCGTTTGAGTACAATTCGCGACTGTGATGAGATTATAGTATTACATCGAGGTAAAGTTGTGCAGCGAGGAACCCATGATGATTTGAGTAAAGTCGAAGGGTATTATCTAGAACTGATTAAAAGTGAAGGTGGAACATTAGAATAGCACTAATATCTTTACACAATAAGAGACTTTCAAAAATTTAATTATCCTGTATTGTGGAATGGGCATCCTTGCCCGTTTAAATATCAGGGCGGGCAAGGATGCTACCTGCGCGGTAAGAATCGATATAATGGTTGTAATATATTAAACATCTTATTAATTGCGTAACTTTTACAGCTTCTTGAAGTATCTGGCAATTGGTAACAGTCCGAAACCCATTTTTTCATAAGTACAACGTGCTGGAGCATGACCAGAATCTCCTCCAGTCTCAACCATTGCAATGGACATGCCTTTTTCTTTCATCCAATCGAGAGCAAATTGGGTGAGAGCGGCGCCAATCCCCCGACGCTGATAATCCGGGTCAACAGCAATCATATAAATCTCTCCCATACTGTCCTCTAAATGGAGTTTTACAGCTATAAATCCCACAGTTGAATCAGATTCGAGGGCAACCCAAACATGATTATCCGCACTTGTACAAACTGACTCAACAGCAGATAACTGACTTACGCGCCAACCATCAGGATAGAATAAGCGGTACACATCACTATCCATCGCTTTTTCAAGCGAATCAAAAACTGGCGCCCATGCAGAGAGTGAAAGGCTTTTGATTGCATTGAGTCGGTTATGTTCGTATGGTTCAATTCGCATAAATATATTCTGTAGTTAGCAAATGTTACATAAATACTATAATGAAGTTGTTCGGTATTTCGGCGCCCTGTGTGGGACATGATTTTGTCGAGGTTGTCAGAATACCATGCCCCAATTCCGTGAAGAGCGAACGTGTCTGCTTGACTTTCAGCAGCTACATATTTTTATCAGTCAATCAAGTTTAGCCAAAATTATTACAAACTGTTGTCCTTACAGCATTCTGTAAAGGTATTTATGAACATCATTACTACTCCAATTGCCAATAACACTTTGACTATTGCATCGTTTCTGACAGGCGCCACACTTAGTAGCATCTTGATAGGTTGGTTGGTAAAAACCGGGAGTTTACCGCTTAAAACGATGATGGCGTACACCGAGGGACAATTACGCTTTATACGGGTTTGGGTGAAAATCGCTTTGATTATTGGGGTAATTGTTCCACTTGTACTGTTAATAACTTCTTGGTCGAATTCTATCGCGCGTCAATTCCTCCTCAGCTATATTGTTGTGGTTATATTTCAATTAGCCTGTGAAGCTAGTTTTAGCCGTTGGCTTGTCAAAAGTGTTGTTGTTGTTATTGGAACTATTTACACAATTTTTCGCTTGTGGCAAGTTTGGGAAGGATTGCACTTAACTTCTTATAGTCAACAAATTCTAGGTTTGTTATGGCTAGTTATGTTGTTTTGGGTGGCTAATATAATAATGCTAATTTTCATGGCGATACCCAGTATTCTTCCAGACAAGAATGAAAATCAACCTTTTTCGTCTTGAATATTGTTAAAGGTAAATATCAGGTAACATACCTATGAAGGAATCGTAATACTGTTCCGAGATACAGTTGCACTTTTCTTGTAGTTGTTTTGCACTATATATGATTTCGGCGCCCTGAATTACTACAAAAAGTTTGCCAACTAAAGAATTCTAACTACACCAACAAAAAAACAGGCGCCTTCCGATATTGGGGTTACAACTACACAACTACAAAATCATTACCATTACCTTACATCTTGCAGCATTAGATGCGGAGCTTAAAGAAACCGGGCAACAGTCACGAAAAATCAACGTTTTATAGCAAAGTCTTTGTCAAGAAGCCCGGTTTCTAAGACTGGGGCAAGATGTGAGTTACCAGCACCGGAAAGTTAAAATCATTCATCCCACAACTTTTAGGCACCACTTTTAGGAGACTTGATTTGCACGTATAAATTTATATAAAACTATCATATACTATACTGAAATTTAGTTGACTTAACAGGTGTTAATACATATGAGCTATTGGAAAAATACGTGTTTGGTTTTACTTTTATCGTTATTTTTTGTATCTATTACATTATCGAGTGCTAGTTCAGATGTTTTACCTCCTGAAGAATCTCCTGTATCGTATTGTTTTCAGATTAATAATATTAATAAATATCTGAACTATTTACTGATAGCACAAGTCAAGTCACAAAATCCTAATCTTCCTGGTTACAATAGAATTTTGAAGCAAAACAAATGTTTAGACTTGAATGGTTATCGTGAGTACAGTGAAATCTTTGCCATCAGAAAAAATCAGGTCAAGCCTCAAGAAATTGTGAAAGTAGAACAAGGAGAAGAAATTAAAAATTTTAACAACAAAAAGTCTCTTTTAATTCCAGTCAAAGATATTATTAATCCTGTAAGAACTTTTGATGATAAATATAGTGTTAATAAGATTGCTGATGTTTTGGAGATTACAGCGATTAAGCCAAAGTCTGTGGATTTAAAGTATAAGCAAGTAATTTATACATTCAAGAATGGTAAAACCCAGACATATACTTATTCGTCACAAAACAATCGCCCTACTCCCAGTATCGGAACTAGTAATATTTTAAATTTTGTATTACCGGGTTTATCAATATTTGGTATCTTGCTGGTTTGGAAAAAGGTGCGTCACCAAAGCACATTCAAAAATAATAAATAGTAATAAAATATAGTTTTACAGATGGTCTTACCAGTTTTTTTAGTGTTAGCAAGTGCAATATTATCTGTAGCTTTCCCGCTTGCTACTTACACTTTTACGTTAGCAGTTTTTGGATTTGCTCATGTAGCTACAGAGCTACGCTATATTAATAATCGCTTTAATAGGCGCCTAAATTCAGATTTGCATTTTCAAATAATTCAGTTACTTTTAATCATTTTTCTTCTCAGGGTTCTACAAGTTTGTGGTATAGTATCTAGCTTAATATGTATATTATTAGAATTAAGCTGTGTCATAGGATTAATAATACTCGTCATTCCCACACTGATTAATAAAAACTGGCTATTCGGAACCTGTGGAATTATTTTGTGTATTGCATTGATGATTGGTGTTTATATGGCGCCAACATTAACATTATTATTATTTGCTGTTCTACATAATATAACACCAGTCGGCTTTATAGCAGAAAAGTTACGGGGTATAGAAAGAAACCGTGCAATTATAGCTTGTTTTATTGTCTTTTTTCTAATTCCGTTAATAATTGTGTCTGGACTACCGTATAAACTTTTCTCTTCTATAAATTTTATATCGCTGGAAGCATCCTTAATACAAGCTGGAGGATTAGAAAATAACTTAGCAGCATATATACCTAAGCAAATGCATAATCAAAAAATTGCAATAGATGCATTTTCAGCAGCAGTATTTTTGCAATGTATGCACTATGCAGTAGTCATCGGTATTTTGAATAAATGGAATAATCATAGCCAATTAATCAAAGCAAATAATCCACAAAAACATCAAAAACTATTTAGTTTATTAACAATACTAATTAGTACACTACTCTTTTTTGGTTTTGTTAACTCATTCGCTAAAACTCGTGCTATTTATGGAATTGTAGCAGCGATTCACGCTTGGATAGAAATACCAATTTTACTATTATCTTTAGTTCCAAATCATTTCCAAGAAAAAAATATTAAACCAGCCACAAACGAAGCGATATTAGCAATAAAAGATATAAATAAACCTTGCTGACACCGTAACTTTAAAACTACCCAGTATATAATACCTTCAACCAACACAACAAAACTTTCAATTAAAGTTGACCTGACTGAAAAAGATGCATAAGGAATTAATATTTGGTTACTTTCCCAAGCTATAGGATGCGTCAACATTGTGGCGCCACACGCTAATATAGCCAACCAAAAAGAATTTAAACTAGATAATTGACGCAGTAATATTATAACTATTGGTATTTCGACTATCAAAGAAATCAAAAGTGCGGTAGATTGTGTCATGCATGTCAAATTGAGTACAAGTGCAATAGAGACGGCGCCGGAAAGTTAAAATCATTCACCCCACAGCTTTGACGCTTATAGTAGAACAGACGCCACCCACCAACACATGCAATTCCAATTAAAGGCGGGGAAATATCCCAACCACATAGATTCCCCTAACATCTATTTAGAATTACTGTTTTTAAGTTGCACAAATGTTGGCGCCAATCGATTGTTCTCGTTAAATTGGCGCGCTCTAATAAATAAGTAGAACTTAATTACCTAAAAAGACTCTATACTTCTAACTTTTTGTTATTCTTGAGAATAGAAGTTGTGGCAAATATACTTAGTCCTAAAACACCTAAAATTGAACTAGGTTCGTGAACACTTGCAGCTTCATATTTAAAAGTTCCTGCGGCATATCTATTTTCTGCACCCCAATCTGGTCTTGAACCAATGCTTTGACCGAAAACATCGCCACTCCAAATATGTCCATAACGGCTGAGTCCAACAAAGGAAATTAAACCTCCACCATTATTAGTGGTTCCCCATCCCCCGCCCCATGCATTGCCGTTATTTTCACCACGACCATAACCATAAGCGACTATAGTATAGTTCCCTGGTCGAATCACAAGAGGATTATCTAATTTTTTAAAGCGGCTACCACCATCTAATTGTCCTGGCTCGTTCGGAGAAAAATTCATTGATGCAAGTTTTGTTATACCAATATCATCATAAAAATTATTAGGAGTGCCTTTATCATTTCGCGACCATAGTTCTGTAGTTAAAGCGCTAACAAGTCCGTTTGAAGCATCATCAAAAACACCTAAATCTGTAATTTTGATAGCTTCATTAACTATGAAATCCATCCCTAAAATCCCATCAAAATTCTGATTGCCATAATCGCCAGCACTCACCTTATAAGCGGTAAAACCTGCTTCGGCTTTTTGTTCGTAACAAATTCCTAAACCTAAAGCAACGCCAACAGTAAGTGCAAATCTAATAAGTGACTTCATCTTATTACCTAATTATCCTCAGTTTCTTATTTGCAAGTTTATGAAGCTATATCTTCAGTAATAACCGAGCATTAATCTCAAGTGCAAGGGTAAATCAATATTTATACTTAATCTTCAACAAAGTAGGCTTTTTGTGCAATTAACTAATCAAAAAATATCTTCTCAGTACAAGATAAGTATACTTTGTATTAATAAATTCTCTTTATAGGAGTGATTTAACTTAAAAATTCAGCTATCAAAGTAAAGTAATTAAAAACTGTATCTGTATTACTGAAGCGCTTGACTAGCCCACTCATGAAATTGTGGGCAGATGCTAAAACTGTAAGTTATAGCAAGAGCCACGTAGCATAACTGAACGAACTTTAGTATAAATTATTGAAGAATATGTTTGATTATAAAGTTTAATTCCTTTTCAATATCACTACCGTGATCCGCTAAAATTTGAACTGGGCAACCGTCTCTGTTAGTTTAGTGAGTATTCCCCTGGTCACTCATCCAAATTTCATAATCGGAATTCTGAGCATAGCTAACAGTTCCAACAAACACTAGACTTAACGTTATAATAAAGCCTAGCAAAGAACGGATTATAAACTTAGTACTATTCACAATGACTTAAAAGCTTAAAACTTTTATTTTTGTATTAAAAGTATTGAACGGCACCCAATACTGCTCGGTTAAGAAAATTCGATAGAACCATAAACCTTGTAGAGACGCGATTAATCGCGTCTCTACGTGCCCGGAATCAACGCAAAAAATCCTTAACCGAGCAGTATTGGAACGGCACCGACATTTATAAGTAAAACTACACCAAGACTGGAAACAGCGGCACCTATCGGTTTGATTGTTTATTGTTTAAGGCGCCGTAATTATACGCTTTCAGTTTTCTTGTTCAATATCCTTATCGCACAAAAAGACAATAAAGCAAGTAAACTAACCGTTAAAGATGGTTCGGGTACAGGAACAACTTTTCTATCGGTATAAATAATTCCAATTGGGCGTAAAAGTTTATCGTTGGTTGCTACAAACACCGAACCGCTATTACCTACTGACGGTAATGGTTTACCACTAACTGCATCATAACGGAGTATGGCGCCAAGGTTTCTACTATCCGCTGTATTATCAAATCCAACAGTGTAAAGGATATTATTATTATCTAATGTTAAGCTACCAATGAAGTTGCTCGAAGGAACTGTACCTGTGTAGTTAGTGGATAAAGTATCAATCAAAGCTCCTGTTTGGGAGTCGTAACGTCTAATATCATTGGCAAAATCACTAACAAATAAATCACCACTGTTCCCCGGCGCCAATCCTAGAAAACTAACAAAACCAAAACTGTCTGGTGATGGTGTTGGCTGGTCTATAAATACAGTAGACGTTTTACTCGCAACATCGAAACGTAATACCTGAGAAGGTAAACCAAAGCTAAAATCTGGTTTCCCATCTACTGCAACGCTACCTTGAGTTGTAACGTATAGACTTCCATCAGAACCAAATAATAAACCATTGGGACCATTCAAACCCCCAGTTTTACCATTACCCTGTGCAAACACATCAATAAAGGCGCCTGTTTTCCCGTCGTAGCGTAAAATTTGGTCTGTCAAAAAACTGCTGACATAAAGATTACCGTCAGGACTAAATGCTGCACCATAAGGGCGAATCAACCCACCACCACTGGCAAAAGTATCAATGAATTTTCCAGTTGTTCCGTCGTATCGAAGAATCGCAGAATTCTCCTTAGTGTCTCCACTCGATACATAAAAATTACCATCGGAACCAAATAGTAAACTGTCTGGCGCCTTTAATCCTCCACTGCCCGGTGTAATAAACTCACCCAAGAAGTTACCGCTTTCTTCGTCGAACAATACTACATTGTCACCTCTTGTATTGCCGATTAGTAGAGCTGCATTTGCAGTTTCTAGTCCGATACCCAAAGCCAACGTAGTTAGAGTTAATGCAGTTTGGAGCAGAACTTTGCTATTCATTATAGATATTGTATAGGTGACGCATTAATTAAGTAGAAATACTATAATGACTTTTAAAGCCAAAGTCATTTAAATCCTGCTAAATTCACTGAATCTTGATGTTACGTGCGGCGCCACTCAAATTGTTATTTGTTACATTTACATAATTAACTATTAAATAGCCATGAGCAAGGCGCCACAGCAAAGGGTAATTAGCCAAAATTCCCATTAGCGCAGTTGCAACCGCAGAGGTAATGGTGGTGGTAACAAGAAGTTGATTGAATAAATCACCAGGTTGAGCAATAAATCTGAGAGCGCAAAGTGGGCGGTGTCGGCTTTCGTCCCGCCCAACTTTGCAAGAGAGAAGTCCGTTCACGTAGTATCTCGCTTGCTCCCATTTGTTCCTATTTTCGATTACCACTTTCCCTAAATTCATACGAGGCACCGTATCCTGTACTTTTACAAACAAAGTAGGCGCCTTATTTAACCGACGATGACATTGATATGGGGGGCAGTGGCTTGTCTTCAATCTACATAACATAATAGAGGTGCCCATATATAGATACACTCCTATAGCTATGTACCTAAATACAGGCACCAGTAAATATTTGTTTAGAGTGATAAGCAGGGCGCTTAATTGAAAGCAGGTGCCTTAAATCACAACTATAGACATGGTGTACTAGAACGCTTTGCCTGCTCGGCGCCCACACTTTCGGCTCACCCCTGATAAATAGCTTTGGTTTTGGCGATGGCGCCTTGACAGGCGCTGTCATAATACTTTTTATCGCTACACTTTTGTACGTTGGTTTCATGCAGTTAATATTTACCAACTACTTGGTGTTGGTATAATGTGGCTTGCTCTTACTGTAACTTTTGAAATTGTTTCAGGGCGCCGCTCAAAGCTTTTCAAATAGTTCTTTATTTAGAATTTCACCTTGAAGGTCAATAATCAATGGAAACCTCCACCCCTCCAAACGAACTGACTTCCAAGGTGCATTCACAGATATAGAAGAGGGGCTTAAGTCAGTTAAATCAAACTTACCTTCATGCTCGTTACCACCAAGAATATCTGAGAATTTAATTACATGCTGCTGAGTCCCAAAAAATTCAACCGTATTTAAATAAACTTTCTCCGCGCGCTCATCAAAGTCAATGCTTGCTACATATAATTTTCCATATAGCCACATCCCGCCAGTAAAGGCTACACCAAGACTCGAAATAGCAGCGCCTAAAACTATTCGTTGTGGAAGCGGTCTTAACACTCCACCATCACTTTTCGCTAACCCAAAATTCCGAAATAAATATACTCCGGCTGTAGTAGTTCCAATTAGAGCAGCCAGAGACAGCAGCATCAAAAAACGAACTTTTATTAATTGCCCACCCGCGCGAAACACAGGGATTGTACTCATGTTAATCAGAAATTAGACAGTCTAAACTTATACAAATAGCTATTGGTAAAATACATATGCCTTATGATATCAGTATGTGCCCTGGACAAGATTGCCCATTAAAACAAGATTGTTACCGTTTTACAGCAGAAGTCCTTGGGCGCCAAGATTTTTTTGCACAAGCTCCATATAACTTTAATAATAATTGCTGCGAATTTTTCATGAGTAACCGCCCAACGGACACTCAAATTCGTTTAAGAGCTTACAAAATTTGGGAAAAAGTAGGTTGTCCAGATGGTGAATCAGCAGAACATTGGCGCCAAGCTGAAATAGAGTTAACAAGTAACAACTAGCTTATAGGTGCCTCACATTATGTTTTTTCAGTGAATTTTTGATACAACTCGCTTTCGTTATAATAAATTTAGCTGTAGACGTTTGAAGTTGTAATTAGAAGCTCATATTACAACCGAAACGATGGAAAGACTACGTTCTTGCTTAATAAAGCTGTTTTTTGCGAGTTTTGTGATTTTCATTGCTCCTATTATAATTTTTGCTTTTCTATCAAAACCTAGTTTATATCGCACAATTCCAAGTCCTGATGGTCGATTTAAACTAGAAATTTGGATAGAGCCAAGGTTTATAGCGATGCCAGGGGATGGAGGCGCCAGTAATAAGTCCGGAACAGTGTACTTGTATGATAAAGCGGGTAATGAGTTGGCATCTACTCGGTTTGAAATGTTGATGAATCTAGATTTGAATTGGGGTTTGGATAAAATTAAGGTTGATAATGCCAATACTTGGACTTTACCCAAGACTAATAACCCTAATATACTTCTGTTCCATGCTGCTCAGAAAGGAAACTTTTCCGAGTTTGAGAGATTATTACCTTCGTCTAATTTAGAATTCCGTACATCTACGGGGCGAACACTTATTCACGGCGCCAGTTAGAAGTTGCATCCGTTGCTGGTAATTTGTCAGAACATTATATTTTTAGCTAGCAACGAGTGTGGGAAGAAGACGCTTTGTGCTTTTTCCCAATTATTCACTTTGGCGCCAACGTTTACAAGAAGGTTAAAATGGACAACTTAATAAAACTACATGTTTATCTTAACAATGGAATAGCGAGATAGAAGTGGCGCCTCTAAACTCGTGGAGCTTGCTTTCGCCAAATTTGACGGAAGCAATAATTCTCTTAACAAAGGCACCGTGTGAAAACACAGTTATTAAATATACTGCCCACGTGCTTGTTATGAACGTTAATCACAGAAAGCTAAGATTGGCGCCGATATTAACAGGCGCCAATTAGTATTATAATTTACAATGCAATTAGCTGCGAATAGA
>ERZ1066121.318-NODE-318-length-45274-cov-6.440788_pt1 | contig 45274 bp, 33 predicted proteins | sample MGYA00382768_ERZ1066121 | MGnify/ENA primary metagenome ERZ1066121 (study PRJEB33369, sample SAMEA5778351) | biofilm metagenome | biome: Industrial cooling water; feature: Water cooling tower basin; material: Biofilm | place: United Arab Emirates | collected...
TGCTCGATACCCGCCAAGATACGGTGGGCCTGACGACGGACTTTCTGCGCATCCGAGGCCCATCCCTGGATCTCGATAGCGAGATTGGAACGCGCGTTGTGTTCGAGGACGTCGCCAACCGCGCCTGGTTCAACGTGAGCAAATTCAAGAGCGTGCTCAGCTCGGATTGCGAAGAGGTGCAGCGGCAACGACGGCGGATCGACCGCGATCTCCTTCCGCCTGCGCTGAAAGACCTCGTCGCCCTCGGTCTGGTTGCCGGCTTGCACCCCTTCAACCGCGAATCGCCGCTCCCTAGCGACCCCTCTCCGATCTTTACCGAGACCCCCTTCCCTGGCGACCTGAGCTTGGCGGAGAGCGTCCCCTTTCAAGTCCCTGGAATTACCGAATACCCCACCCGCGCTCCCGACATCGACCCAACGCGGGGCAGCGATCTGAGCTCAGTCCAACGCGAATCGTTTTGGCAGGTTTCCGGAGCTTCCAAGCTACGACTGCGTTTGGCCGAGGAGAGTAGCGACGTCGAGATGGAGATCGCGATCGACGCCCCCGCGCAGCGTGTGGTGATGAGGATTTTGCCTTCCTCGACCGCCACCCTCGAATACCGCCAGGGCGAGCTTTGTGCTCACCTGGACAAGGGCTGGGAGTACGCGAGCAGCGATCCCGAACTCTACACGGCCAGCCTGCTCCTGCTTATGCGTGCGTGGCGTCGTGGGACCGCGCCGTAGAGTTCGAAGAGGTCAGGCCGCGAGATCCGTGCCTGACGATACGACGAGTGTAGCTTTAGAGAGGGGCTCGTCCTGCTGCTTGAAGTGGCCTCCGGAGTATTCGCTTGAGCCGACGCAGCAGGACGAGCATTCCCCAAGTCCAGGACCAAAGGACTGAATACAAACCTTTTTGGGCTCTCCCTGCGAACTTCGCATGATTTTTGCTGAGTGAGGGCTCCATGAGTGGAAGGCGCATCGTAGGATGCTCGAAGTCAAAGGTGTGGGCGTCTTGTCTCGGACTGAGCTTCGGCTCCTTGCTCGCCGCGTGTACGTCGCAGTTCGACGAGGGCATGGCGAGTGCGGAGAAGGGAGGGCTGGCACCCAGATGTGACTCGACCCTCGCGCAACCTTCGCTCTGGGTTTGTGTTTTGGCCCTCGAGGGTTACGCCTGGGTCATCGGTGGGCAAGTCGTCGGCAGCCCGCTCTCCGGTAGCCAGTTCTACGTCGTTAGTGAGGTTGGCGGGGGTCCTCACGATTCGAACGAGTATAAGAAAACGGTGTTCGCCGGCATCGGAGTCGGGGCGGAGAAGGACGACGCCCATTACAGCGCTTATGCGGCGTACGCCTACACATGGAGCATCGACCCCGTAGGCCTCCATGGAGACAACAGGCGAAAGCCACTGCTCAGCGACGATTACCGACGTATGCCCGCGGAGTGCGAGCAGGTGCAAAGCGCCGATGCCATATGGGGCTTCGCTGCACGCATCTTGGCGGCGAAAGGCGTGCGACTTCAGCAACCCGGAAACGCGTTCCCTGCAGGCAACTAGGTCGACCTTTCTTCGGCGGACGAGCGCTCGGACGCTCGCCTACCACATCCGAGAGGGAACGTGGCCTTTGGAGCGGACGAGGATATCGATGATGGCGCGGTCGTAGAAATTCTTCGAGTAGAGATCGAGTGCGACGCGGCTGCGGTAGAGCGCTCTGCCCTCTTCGATCTCATCGGCCAGGGCGTCGAAGAGGTTGTCGTTGCGTACCCCTTCGCTGATCTTCTCTTCGTTGTAGAGCGAGAGATCGCTGGCGATGGCGCGGGCGAGGCGTCGTGCGGCTTCTTCGGTCTCGATCAATGCCATGAGGCTAGCTCTAACAAAGGCGCTCGGAAGCTTCAACTACGATCTCGCGGCGCCTGAGCGCGGCGGGCGTCTACCACCCTGGACTCTGCGCGTGCACTCGGGCTCTCCAGCCGATGTCGCGACGCAAATGTTTGCCTTCGAAGTCGATGGCATCGGCGGCACGGTAGGCCCGCTCGGCCGCTTGGTCGATGTCGGCTCCGATGGCGCTGAGCGTCAGCACGCGTCCGCCGGCGGTACGCAGCTCACCCTCCTCGAGCTTGGTGCCGGCGTGGAAGACCTGAACCCCTTCGATGCTTTGAGCCTGCTCCAGGCCGCGGATCGCTTTGCCCAGGGGGAAAGGCCCCGGGTAGCCGCCCGAAGCCAAAACGACCGCCAAGGCGGCGGGCGCCTCCCACTGACTTCGATAAGCACTTAATGAAGTCCCTTGGTGTCGAGCCGCACCTCGCAGGAGTTCGCTTAGGGAGCCACCCAGACGAGGCAACAGCACCTCGCACTCCGGGTCGCCAAAACGCACGTTGTACTCGAGCACGAAGGCCTCGCCTTCGACGATCATGAGGCCCAAGAAGAGTACGCCACGGAAAGGACGCCCCTCACTCGCCATCCCGGCCAGCGTGGGCTCGACGACCTGCTTGCAGATGGTGGCTTGCAGCGTTGCGTTAACCACGGGCGGCGGTGAGTAGGCGCCCATGCCGCCGGTATTGGGGCCGCGGTCGCCGTCGAAGGCCGCCTTGTGGTCCTGGGCGGGCGCCAAGGCGACGTAGTTTTCGCCGTCGGCGACGACATGGAAGCTCACTTCTTGGCCGCGCAGGCATTCTTCGATGACGACCTTGGCACCGGCATCGCCGAAGGCGCGCGCCAGCATGATGTCGCGGACGGCCTGCTCGGCCTCGGCGCTGTCTTTGGCGACGACTACGCCTTTGCCGGCCGCCAGGCCGTCGGCTTTGACCACCAAGGGCCTCGCGGCGCGGCGGATGTAATCGATGGCGGCATCCGCTTCGGAGAACAGGGCGAAGTCGGCCGTAGGGATGCCCTGCCGAGCCATGAACTCTTTGGAGAAGACCTTCGAGCCTTCGAGGCGGGCAGCCTCGCGGCTCGGGCCGAAGGTGGCGATGCCCCGCGCCGCCAATGCATCCGCCAAGCCTGCCACCAGGGGCGCTTCAGGGCCGACGACGACGAGGTCGACGGCTTCGCGTTCGGCGGCTTCGACCAAATCGGCGATCGCGCTCGCCCCGATCGGGAGCGAAGACGCCAGCGCTTGGGTGCCGGGATTGCCTGGGGCGCAGAGGACCTCGTTGCCTTCGCTGCAGAGCTTCCAGACGAGCGCGTGCTCGCGTGCGCCGCTACCGACTACCAGGATCTTCATCGCGCCTCCCCTTCTGCCTCGACCGCCCGCGCTCGCCTCAATGTCTGAAATGTCGGATGCCGGTGCAGACCATCGCGATGCCGGCGCGCTCGGCCGCGGCGATGACCTCGACGTCACGTTTCGAACCGCCCGGATGCACGATGGCGCTTACCCCTGCCGCCACTGCACCCTCGACGCCGTCGGCGAAGGGGAAGAAGGCATCGGAAGCCATGGCCGCGCCGCGGCTCGCGTCGCCGGCCTTCTGGACTGCGATCTGCACGCTGACGACGCGGGACATTTGGCCGGCGCCGATCCCCACTGTGCAGCCCTGACGGGCCAGCACGATGGCGTTCGATTTGACGTGTTTGCAAACCTTCCAGGCGAAATCGAGGTCCGCCCACTCGCTCTCGCTCGGACTGCGCGAGGTGACGACCTGCCCACGACGCACTTCGCTCTCGTCGATGCGGTCGCTGCCCTGCACGAGGATGCCGCCTTCGATCGCCTTGTATTGCCAGCCTTCGAGGCCACGGCGCGGGGCGCGCAGTACTCTCAAATTCTTGCGCGAAGCGAGGATTTCGAGCGCCTCTTCGCTGAACTCCGGAGCGACGAGGCATTCGATGAAGGTCTCGGTGATGGTCGACGCAAGGGCCGCATCGACGCAGTCGTTGAGCGCGACGATGCCGCCAAAGGCGCTGAGCGCATCGGCGTCGCGAGCGCGGCGGTACGCGACCTCCAAACTTTCGGCCTCGGCGACCCCGCAAGGGTTGGCGTGTTTGACCACGACGGCGGCGGGCCGCTGGAATTCGCGTACCGCGCTCAAGGCAGCGTCGAGATCGACGAGGTTGTTGTAAGAGACCTCTTTGCCGCCTGGCCCCAGCCACTCCGCTTGCGCCAAGGACTCGCTCTGCCCGCTCTCGACGTAGAGCGCCGCAACCTGGTGAGGGTTCTCGCCATAGCGGAGCTCGGCGCGCTTGCGGTACGACAAGGTCAAGCGCTCGGGCAACGCCTCATCACCTTCGTATTGCGCGTGCAAGTAGGCGGCGATGGCGGAGTCGTAGGCGGCCGTACGCGCGAAAGCCTTGGCCGCGAGACGTGAGCGCAGCGCCTGCGGCACCTCGCCCCCGCTCGCCAAGGCAGAGATAAACTCCGGGTAGTCTTGGGGGTCGACAAGCACACTGACGCGCTGGTGGTTTTTAGCCGCGCTGCGGATCATCGCCGGTCCGCCGATATCGATGTTCTCGATGGCGCGCGCCAGGTCGGCGCCGGCGGCGACCGTCGCCTCGAAGGGGTAAAGGTTTACGCAGAGGAGATCGATGGGACCACCGCCGAGCGCCTCGAGCGCCTCACGATCTTCGTCGAGGTCGCGCATGAGCAGGCCGCCGTGCACGCGTGGGTGCAAGGTCTTGACGCGGCCGCCCATCACCTCGGGAGACGCCGTATAGTCGGCGACTTCGCGCACCGCGATGCCGGCTTCGCGCAGGAAAGCGGCCGTGCCGCCCGTGGACAGAATCTCCGCACCGGCAGCCTGAACCGCAGTGGCCAGTTCGAGCAGTCCCGTCTTGTCCGATACCGATATCAGCGCGCGTCGCACCTTCATGTTCACCCTCTGCGAAAAGAAGGCTGCGCATACCCCGCCCCTACCGTAGCGTCAATGCTGCCGGCGCACTTGCCTCTCCCCGCTTCAAGGAGGCTGAAGCTCTACGCCGGCGTACAGACACGCGCTTCCATTCGGCAGAGCAGAAGCGCGCGCCTAGAGCCTTCGCATCGAGAGCGAGCCCTCAATGCCTAGGGAAGAAGGGCGACGGGAACAGGGGCCGCAAAGCTTCCATCGGTGTTGGCCGCAATCCGCAAGAGCTGCAGTCGGCGATCCGGAGCCGCGCCCTGGTCCTTGGAGCCAGCGATGACGAGGTACATTCGTTCGCCGCTCACGAGCTCTCCGCTCGGGCTGAAACGATAGAGCGCCTGCCGCGGATCGTAGGAATCGACGGTGACCCCGACGGGCCCACCCGAGGTCAACACGCCTCCCTGACGACCGATCCCCAAGAAAGCACCCGGCAAGCCTAGAGGCGCGACCGGAATCCCTTGAGCACCGCTGTCTCTCCGGAAGTTGAGAGAGTCCACGAGCAAGGTGCCCATCGTAGCGCTCGCGTCGTTGTCGCGAATGCCGATGGTACGCAGCCCGGGGAGATCGGGTGCCGCATGCACGAAGCGAATGGCGAGATTGGGCGGATAGACCGCAAAGCCGTTGGCGTAAAGCTGCGCCTCGGGGGCGACGTACTCGGGGGTTTGCGGATCGACATCGCCGTCGGCGACCGCCAGCACGCTGCCGTCTTTTTCGGCAGCGATGAGATTTAGGACGAAAAGCGGAGCCTCGGAGGGCGGGGTCGGCGAGTCGCTATGCGTGAATGCCTCGAGGCGGTCGCTCCCAACGGGAACTCTCATATTGGCCAGCGCTCCGAAAGCGACGTCGCTCGCCAATTTCGTGGCGTTCAGAAAGACGTCTACGCCAGGCGTGCCGACGACGACGTTGAGGAAAGCGAGATTGTATTCTGGCTGTTCTTTCCTTTCGCCGTCGCCGCCGCAGGCGGTCGAGAGAAGCATACCGAGCTGAGGGAGGACCATAAACAATCTAAGAAAACGTGGCATGAACTCTTGCTCCTTTCGTCTAGAGCACTTTTGAGCAAGCGATATGCCACGCTTAGAAGATGCCTAGATAGATGGCGAAAGCGCGTTCTTTCTCCGACAAAAGAGCACGCTCTCAAGCGCGCCAACAAAACGCCTAGACTACGAGCACAGGGAAACCACGAGGAGACGCACAACTCACCAAGACAAAATTGTCATGAAACGCGCAACGCGAGAGTTTACGGAAGGACGCTACGCCTTCTGGGCACCGACCTCGTCGCCTTCGCGCATGCGCCTTACCGCTTCCTGGGCCCAGCGGCGGTAGTCCGCCTCGCCGATCGCTTGTCGCGCCCGCTTCATGAGCGACGCGTAGAAGTGCAGGTTGTGCAAGGTGAGCAGACGCGGGCCGAGCATCTCGCCGACGTGGATCAAATGGCGCAGGTAGGAGCGCGAATAACGTTCGCAGACGGGACAGCCGCATTCGGGATCGATCGGCCCGTCGTCCTCGCGATGTCGGGCTTGGCGCAGGTTAACGCGACCATGCCAGCTGAAGACTTGACCGTTGCGCGCGTTGCGCGTCGGCAGGACGCAGTCGAAGAGGTCGATGCCGCAGCCAACCGCATGCAGTAGGTCGTAGGGCGTGCCGACGCCCATGAGGTAACGCGGCTTGTCGGCGGGCATTTGCGGCGCGACCGCTTGCAGGACGCGGTAGGTGTCTTCGAGCGGTTCACCAACGGAAAAGCCCCCGAGCGCGAGACCTTCGAAAGGCAGGGTGGCGAGCTCTTGCAAATGCGCGAGGCGGAGATCTTCGTGGATGGCTCCCTGCACGATGCCAAAGCGGGCCTGGTAGTCGGGCCGCGGCACCTCGATGCAGCGCCGCGCCCACTGCGTCGTTCGGGCGATCGCGCGCGCGACGTGGTCGCGACCCGCGCCACCCGGTGGACACTCGTCGAGCACCATGGCGATGTCGGATCCCAACGCCGCCTGCACTTGCATGGCGAGCTCGGGCGTGAGGCGTTTGCGCGAGCCGTCGAGATGCGAGCGAAACGTGACGCCATCGTCGTCGATATCCCGCATCGCAGCGAGCGAGAAGACCTGGTAGCCGCCGCTGTCGGTGAGTAAGGCATGGGGCCAACGCATCCAGGCTTTCACCCCGCCGCGCGCCGCGATGAGCTCGGGACCGGGGCGAATCCACAGATGGTAGGTGTTGGCGAGGATGATGCGCGCACCGGTCGACTCGACCTCCCAAGGCTCGAGCGCTTTGACCGTGGCCTGCGTGCCCACGGGCATGAAGGTCGGCGTCTCGAAGGTGGCGGCGCGCAGGGTCAAGCGACCGCGCCGCGCCGCGCCCTCATGCGCCAAGGTTTCGAAACGAAGGATGCTCATGGGCGACGAAAGGCGGCGGGACGAAGGAGCATGGCGTCGCCATAGCTGTAGAAGCGGTAGTTCTCGGCAATGGCTTCCGCATAGGCCTGCCGGGTAGTTTCGATGCCCGCAAAGGCCATGACCAGCGCGAGCAAAGTCGAGCGCGGCAAATGGAAATTGGTCATCATCCCTTCGACGACGCGAAAGCGGTAGGGGGGCGAGATCATCAGCGAGGTCCGGCCCGAGCCCGCCGGCACCACGCCCTGCTCGTCGCAGGCCCCTTCGAGCGTTCTCACCACCGTGGTGCCCACCGCGATGACGGGACGCCCTTCGTCTTTGGCTTGCGCCAGGGCGCTCGCACAAGCGTCAGAGACCGTGTAGCGTTCGGAGTGCATGGCATGGCCCTCCAGGGTCTCGCTCTGCACCGGACGGAAGGTGCCGGGCCCGACATGCAACGTGAGGAAAGCGCCGCGGTGCCCCTTCTCTTCCAGCCGCGCGAGAAGTTCGGGGCTGAAATGCAGGCCCGCCGTCGGCGCCGCCACCGAGCCGTAGGTGCGCGCATAAACGGTCTGGTAGCGCTCTTCGTCTTCGGCGTCGGCGGCGCGGCGCATGTAGGGAGGCAGCGGCATCTCGCCGACGCGGACGACGGCTTCTTCGATGCTCATGCCTTTGGAGCGGAGCTGCAGCAGCACCAGGCCCTCCTCGGCACGCTCGCCGACCTGCCCCTCGAGTTCGCCTTGGCCGAAACGAAAGAGGAGCCCGGGCCGCAAGGAGCGCAAGCCCCGAGCCATCGCGAGCCAAGTTTGCTCCCCTGAGCTCCCCTCCTCGCGCGCCTCGACCAGGAGAAACTCCGTCGTTTTGCCTTCTTCGCTCGTGCCCTGCAAACGCGCCGGCAAAACGCGCGAGTCGTTGAAGACGAAAAGGGCCGGTCGCAGGAGATCGGGCAGATCCTGCACTTTGCGGTGCCCGAAGGGGCTCGCCCCGGGCTCGACCACCATCAAGCGCGCGTCTTCGCGGCGCGGCAGCGGTCGTTGCGCGATACGATCTTGGGGCAAATCGAAGTCGAGTTCATCGAGCCTCATGGCCTTCCTCCGCGGCATGGACCTCGAGGCGGTAGGCTAAAGCGGCCTCGGCCGAAGGGCCATGCAGCGCCGGCTTCTTGGCACGAATTTCGACACAAAGCCCGCGGTCGCTGGCGGAAAGGCGCGCCTCCTCCCCTTCGCCAAGGCTGCCGCGGTCGATCTGATCGACGACGCCGTGCCGCCGGTCGATGAGGCGGAGCATCAGGTCGAGGCCATCGACCCCCTGCAGACGGAGCTGCGCCGGGCCGTGAGGGGCCAGACAGAAGGTGTCGACGTCCCCCTTCCAGCCCAGCCATCCCTGCAAGGGGCGACCGAGTTCGAGCGTTTGCGCTTGCTCGAGCGAATCGTTGAACTCGATCTCTTCGTCGAGCACGCGGCGGCGGACCTGCCAGCGGAGCCGGTAGGGCTCGGTGAGGTTCTCGACGGGCGCGTTGCCATGTTGTACCTGGCGCACGCGCAGCAGATAACGCGTGCTGCGCAGCGGCACATTGCGCGAAGCTTCGCCCTTGCCTCTGCCTTCGGAGTCGAGGGTCAGCAGCGGTGTCGACACCCCCGAGCGCGCCAAGTCGATGGCCAAATCGATGCCCTCGACGCCGCTCGCCTCGATTTCCACCACCTCGTCCTGTCCGATGCCCGCCGCGTCGATCACGAAATAGTCGACGTCGCCGGAGGCGAGCTGCGCGCGACGGCCGATGAAGGCTTTGGTCCACTGCCCGGCGAGGATGGGACGCGCCTGCGATGGACGGTCGTTGGGCTCGACTTCCTGCGGCTCCTCCGCGCTCCGGACGGGAGTACGCCCGAACCAGTAGGTCAAGGAGCTGAACGCGACGAGGAGGAGGAATAGAGCGCCGTAGGCAAAGTAGCCGCGCCTGCGGATGCGGCGCTCGTAGCGATCGACGTCGGAGCGGGTGGCGACATTGCGCCTGCGTGCGGGCGCGCTGGCGGGATGCGAAACCGGCAAGGTCAAGTCACCGCTGAGCGGAGTGCTCTCGAGGGGTTCTTCACCGAGGGTGCGGAGAAGATGCGCGAGCTCTTGCCCCAACGATTCCGCATCGGGCGGACGCTGCGCCGGGTCTTTGTCCATGGCGCGCAGCAGGATGCGGTCCATGAGGTCGGCGCCTTCTTCGGGCGGGATGCGCTCGGAAGGCGGCGTTACCGCTTCCGTGAGATGGCGGGTGAGCACGCCCATCGGGGTCTCGGCGTCGAAGGGCGGTTGCCCGGTCCACGCGCAGTAGAGGAGCGCCGCGATGGAGTAGAGGTCACTGCGAGGATCGACCTCTTCGCCGCGGATCTGCTCGGGCGCCATGAAATAAGGCGTGCCGATGAGGAAGCCCGCATTGGTCAAGGTGCGGCTGCCCAGGGTATCGTGCGCGCGGAGCTGGGCGAGGCCAAAGTCGAGGACCTTCAGTCGCTCGCCGCCGCCCGCTTTGCGGGTGATCATCAGGTTTTCCGGCTTGAGGTCGCGATGCACGACGCCTAATGCGTGGGCTTCGGCCACCGAGGCGCAGATCTGCAAACCCAAGCGGCATACCCGCGTCAGCGGCAGACGGCCCTCTTCCTCGATGATCTGCCCGAGGTCGACCCCGTCGATGTACTCCATCACCAGGTAGACCAAGCCCTGACTGCGGCCGAAGTCGAAGACCTGCACGGTGTTCGGATGACTCAGCTTGGAGACCACCTCGGCCTCGCGGCGTAGGCTCTTGAGCACCGATTTGTTTTGCGCCAGCTCGCCGTGCAGCAGCTTCATCGCCATGAGCTTGCCGATGTGCACGTGCTCGACCTTGTAGACCACGCCCATGCCGCCACGACCGAGGAGGGCCACGATGCGGTAACGCTCGGCGATGAGACGGCCTACCAGAGGATCGGCCGTGCCTTCGCGACTCCCGCCCCCCTGTGGCGGAATGCTGGGGATGCGGCTGCGGAACTGCTCCTGGGTCCATTGCAAGGCCGAGCCGCAGCCATTGCAGAAACGCGCCTCGACGACGTTTTCCCAGCCGCAAACGGCGCAGGGCAGAGGGGGGGATGTCGAAGGCGGCAGCGGCTCCACGTCTAGCGCGCCGAACGCTTGGGGAGGACAAAGATGGCGTCGAGGCGCGGCACCGTGACGACGCGACCGGCATCCGAACGGAACTGTTGCTGACCCGCCAGCTTACCGAAGACCCGCACGTTCTGCGGCGGTCGCAGCTCGAGCACACCGGGGTAGTTGACCCAAAGCGGGCAGCGCTTGCCGGCACCGCAGCCGTTGACCAAAAGCTGCAAGACGCTGTGGCCCTCCTCGTTGCGGCTGTTGTAGAGCCGCCCCTCGAAGGCCGCCCGTTTGCCCGCGAGGGCTTCGGGCTGAGCTTTTGCCGCGGCGTAGTCGGTGCCGGCTTCGGCCTGGAAGGCCTCGGCTTCGGCCCCCAAATCTTCGACGCGGCGGATGCGCAAGGTGCCGACGAAAGGCAGATGGTCTTTCTGCTGCACTTCGATGCGCAGGTCGAAGCGGCCCGCCGTGGGCAGAGGCATACGGTAGCTGAACTCGCCTTTGTCGAGCTTCAGCGGCTGGCCGTTGGCGTGCACCGTGGCGCTCGGGTCGGCCTTGCCGCGGATGCGGTAGGCGTCGCGTTCGGTCACCACCTCGCCGGCGGCGCGTTCCCACTCTACCCGCGCATAAGGCAGATCGAGCAGGACTCGGCCGCTGCGCTGCTGCCCCGAAGGGAGAATGACGGCGTAGCGTACGACGCTCTGCGCGTTGCCCTCGCGCTTGGCCTTCGCGGCGCGCCCCAGGGGCAAGCGGACTTCCCCTTTGCCCTCAGGGTTCAAGTTCACCGTCTTGTTCTCGACCTTGATGCGTGACCCCGGAAGCGCGTCGATGAAGACCCGCAGATCGGGAGGCTCGCCGGTCTTGAGCTCGAGCTGGGTGCGAATGCGGTAGTCGAGCGTGAGGTGGAGCTCTTCCTGGCGCGCGCCTTCCTGCGCATCGACGACCTCGAGCGAGAGGGTGTTTTCGCCGGCCTTGAGGCCGGAGAGCGGCAGGGGAAGCGTAGCTTTGCCCTCCTTGAGGGGATAACGCTTGCCCTCGAAGCGCAGATAACTCTTGGGCGCCGCATCGGGGATCTCGATGCGCATCGATTCGCCCTGCTCGTCGTGGAGGATTTGCGCGCGAATGCCGCTGCTATCGCGCTGCCACCACCAGATCAGCAACAAGAGCAGGACGAAGGCCCCCGCCGCCGCGAAGACCACGGATTTGCGCGAGGGCTTGGGACGGGCCTGCAGGCCACCGATGCCGCTGAGGCTGGGCTCGGCGCCGCTGAGACTGGCACCGTAACCTCCCGCGGCCATGCCCTGGATCGTGCGCTGCTTCTGCAAGACCTTGGCGGGCGGGGGCGAGTGACTCGGGCTCGCGCCTTGGCTTTCGGCACTTTGGGCTTCTTGCGTGCGCGCCTCGACCATCGCACGGAGTTCGGCGGCATCGAGCCCAGCGACGCCGAGCAAGGTGCCTTTCGGGCTCGCTTTGCGCTTCGTCTCGGCGGGGGCCGGAGCGGGCGCCTCGCCGCCCTCTTCACTCGCCGCGCTCTCGGAGCCTTCGCTGCCCGAAAGCTGCAGCGCTGGCATGCCGATCATGGTGCGCTTGGGGTCTTTGCCTTTGGGCAGGGCCGCCGCTCGCGCGGGTGGCGCGTCGCTGGGCTGGTAGCCGCAGAGCGCACAGCCCTTGGTCGGCGAAAAAGGAGTCGCACCGCATTTAGGACAAGTGGCTGAGGGCTGGGTCGTCATAGATCTCCCAGGAGCCAGCGGCTCCTCTCGGCGTTTGGATGCGTGTAGGGCTTCGCCTACCTTCGCGCTACGCCGAGGACATCCATCATATCGTAGATCCCGGGCGTTTGCTGGACTACCCAGGTCGCTGCGCGCACGGCACCTCGCGCAAAGACGAGGCGGTCGTGCGCACGATGGGTGATCTCGACGCGTTCCGAAGGTCCGGCGAGGGTCAGTGTATGGTCTCCCACCACATCGCCTCCGCGCAAGGCCAAGACACCGATTTCGCGATCGGGGCGCGCGCCAACCTTGCCTTCGCGGCCAAAGCAGAAGCTGTCGCGCTCCCAACCCTTGGCTTCGGCGACCACTTCGGCGATGCGCAAGGCCGTACCGCTGGGCGCGTCAATCTTGGCGCGGTGGTGCATCTCGACGATTTCGGCGTCGAAAGCCTCACCGAGCAGGGCGACGGCCTGGCGAGCCAGATAGCAGAGCACCGTGACCCCGAGGCTCATGTTGGGCGAACGCATGACGGGCGCCACCCCGGCGAGGGAGCGGAGCAGAGATTCCCCTTCGGCATCGAGGCCCGTGGTGCCCAGAACCAGCGCCGAGCGCGTTTCGATGCAGTGACGCAAAAGCTGCGAGGTCGCCTCGGGCGTCGAAAAGTCGATCCACACCTGGACCGGGTTGGCGGCATCCAAGCGCTCGCTGACCTTCAGCCCTTGAGCTGCGCGCCCGATGAGCGAGCCCACGTCTTGACCGACGCTTTGCCCACCTACGCGGTCGACGGCCGCGCTCACCTGGATGCCCTCCTGGTCGAGCGCCACTTGCAATACACTGCAGCCCATCCGGCCGCCGGCGCCGTGCACGCCCAATCGCAGACTCATGTGTTCTCCTTCTCGGCTTCGAGGATGCTGCGCAGCAGCTGCAGGGTCGATTCGCTCGGCCACACCAGAGGCAGGCGAATCTCTTCGCCGATTTTCTTCGAGAGCGCGAGGGCCGCTTTGATGGGGCCGGGGTTGGACTCGACGAAAAGGGCCTCGTGCAGCGGCAAGAGGCTGTAATGCAAGGCCCGGCTTTCCTCATGCCGCCCTTGCCACCAGTACTCGATGACGCGCGCCACTTCCGCCGGACGCAGGTTCGAGGTCACGCTGACGATGCCCTGACCCCCGACCGCTAGCGTCGCCAAGAGATTGGGATCGTCCCCGCTCAAGATGCGGTAGCGGTCGCCAAACAGACGAAGCAGCTGCTGCACGCGCAAGACATTGCCGCTGGCCTCTTTGATTGCGACGGCTTGCGGCAGATCGGCCAAACGCTGCAGCGTCTCGGGGCTGAGATCGCAACCGGTGCGCCCGGGAACGTTGTAGAGGATGGCGGGCAAAGGCACCGCCTTGAGCAGGGCGCGGAAATGCGCCTCGAGCCCGGCCTGCGTCGGACGGTTGTAATAGGGGCAGACCAGCAGCAAGCCGTCGGCGCCGGCGCTCTTGGCGGCTTGGGCCAGCTCGATGCTGCGCTGCGTCGAGGCCGTGCCCGCGCCCGCCACTACGGGCACCCTGCCCTTGGTTTGCTGCACCACGCATTCGATCACGCGGCGGTGCTCGTCGGCGCTCAGGCTGACGCTCTCGCCGGTCGTCCCGCAGGGCACGAGGCCGTGGATCCCCGACGCGATCTGCCATTCCACCAGCTCACAAAGCGCCTTTTCGTCGACGCGCCCGTCGCGAAAAGGGGTCACCAGGGCGGTCCACGCACCACGTATGTCGATCATGCTCTGCCTCGTACTCGCTGAGCCCACCGAAGGCAACATCCAGAGCTGCCCTAGGCGTTCTCCTCCCAGGGTTGCCCTGCCGAAAGCTCGATCAGGCGGTCGATGAGGAAGCTCGACTGCTCGAGCGCCTCTTCGGTGAAGTCGCCGAAAAAAGAGCGTACTTCCTCGAAAACGGCGTCGAAGGCCGCTTGGTCGCCGCGCTCGATGATGGCGGCGATTTCGCTGGCCGCGTCTTTGTAGGTACGGAGCACCGCCGGGCTCTGCGGATTCCACATTTCGATGGGCCCATAGAGCTCGGGGGCCTGGGCGAAATGGCGGGCCGCGACATAGGCCTCGACGAGGTAGGCGGGCGAGGTAAAGGCGAGGCTCTCTTCGAGAGGCATGCCGTAACGCGCCAGGGCCAAACCGAGCACCTGCGTTTGGTAGTGGTTGAGCACCTGCACGATGGCCATGGCGCGATCGTGGCGCTCGGCCGTGGTGCGCGAGACCATCAAGCCCGAAGCCTGCAGCATCTGACGCAGCCATTCGAGCCAGGAGTCGCCCCGCCCCGGGCAGAGCACGACACGTTGGCCCTGCAGCGAGCGCACGCCGGGGCCGAACATGGGATGGGTGCCGACGACGCTGGCTTGAGTGCTCTCAAGCATGATGCGCAGCGGCCACTCCTTGAGGGAGGTGACGTCCATCAGGAGAGCCTCGGCTCGCACATGCGGTCCGAGCTCGCGGATCACGGCCTCGGTATCACGAATCGGAACGCTGATAAGGACGACGTCCGCGGCGCGCGCGGCGTCGACCGGACGCAAGTCGGTGTCGAGATCGGCGATCAGCACCGCGTGCCCCAAACCCGCGAAGAGCTCCGCCATGCAGGAACCCATACCGCCCTTGCCGCCGATGACGGCGACCGTGCGTTGTTCGATGCCCTGCGGCACCTCGACGCGCATATCGGACTGCTGGTTGCGACTGGCGAGCAGCACGAGGCGAAAGATGGCCTCGATGAGATCGGCCGGCAGCCCGAGTTCGTTGGCGCTATGGCGGCGCTCGCGCAGGACCTCCTGCTCACGTTTGAGGTCGCGGATGCGCAATCCCTTTTCGCGTTTGTGCGCGGCGATGTCGGAGACGATCGACATGCGCCGGGCGAGGAGCTGCAGCAGGTCGCGATCGATGGCGTCGAGGCGGCTGCGGAGGAGCTGCAAGGAAGAGGTGTTGGGGGAAGACATAGGATGCGCGTCGTCGGCGAAGGCCGCCTCCGGACTCCGGGAGGGCGCCTTGGGGTGTAATCCCTGTCTCGTCCCTCGAGGCTCTGCAAGGCGGCGGCGACGCGATCGGCGAAGCCTAGGCCGAAGCGCTTAGAAGCGACCAGCGAAACCCGGCGTCACGCGGCGGTCTCGGGGCGACATACAACACCTGGGCAGCCACAGTGCGCTCTCGCGCCGCACTTCGCGGCGATGGGAGAGGCGGTAGCCCAGGATCGCACCTACCGACGAGAGCAGCGCCATGCTGCCCATACCGGCCAGAGTTAGGGGGTCGAGCAAGCCGACTTCGCCCTCGTCACGCTGCGACAAGCCGTAGGCGAAGAGAGGCGTGGCAAGCGCCGTACCGGCGAAGGCGCCGAGAAGTGCGAAGCCGAAACGCCCTCGCCCGCCGGTCATCTCACCCACCGCGCTCACGGCGGCGGGGACGAGCAAGGTCGAGGTCAGAGGCAAGAGAACACCCATGCCGATGGCCATGCCGTCCGAAAAGGAGTTGTCCTTACAATCCAGCCCGCCGCCATCGCTGAACTCGTTTTCCTCACAGGTGATGAGACCCACCATCAAGGACGCAAAGAGACTGGCTCCCGAACTCGCGCCAACCCCCCAAAGGGCGCCGAGCACATCCCATCCCAGCGATCGAGAGGCCGGGGGAGCGCTGCGCGCCGCGTGGACCGGTCGGATCCGCAGCGGCTCTTGCGCCTGCGCGGGCCCGTGGATGTGGTGAAGGAAAAAAGCGCTCATCAAGGCAAGGACAAAGATTCGGCGTTTCGACACGTTTCTTCAACGCCCAAGGTCGCCGGATGCGGACAGAGAAAGAGCCGCCCTGCACCAGGAAACGCTCTCTTCGCCCAAAAAGCGGAGGCCCGAATTGCCTAGGCAAGTCGGGCCTCCGAAAGGCATGCGGCGACGCTTACATACCCAGGCCAGCGACACGCGCGTCGCTCGCTTGCAAGGCGCCCGGCACCTTGTCGAGGGCGGAGAGCAAGGCTCCCTCGATGGCGTGATTGCGCGCGACGCGGTCGCTGCCGCCGAGGACCGTCGACGAACCGCGCAACATGGCGCGGATGTGGCGGCCTGCATAGGTACGCAAGATGACGGAGACGGTCGCGCGGATGCCGTTGGGCACGTTTTCGATCTTGGCCACCGAGCTGTCGAGGAAATAGCCCGCCAGCTGCCGATTGCCGAGCCGCGCCTGCACCTGCTTCTGCGAAACTTGAGGCGTGGCGAGGACGACGCCGTCGATGCGCTTGATCGTCTCGGACATCACCTTGTTCATCTGCGTCAGCGTGGCGTCGTCGAGAGGAATCGAGGGCGACTTATGCATGGCGACACCGACGTAAAAGCGTGGAAGGGTCGCCGCCGAAGCCGTTTTCGGCGCGTTGCTGGCGGGAATGCGCTGCGCCCGCACGACGCTTTCGAGCTGGTCGATCGACCGGCTCACCTGCAAACGGACGCCCGGATCGGCGTCCATGCGCTTGCGATAGAGGTGCGCGAGCGAGGCCGGATCGCCGAGCTGCCCCATCGCCGTCGCCGATGCACGACGCACGACGGTGTCTTTGTCATGCAGGCCGTTGGCGAGCGCGCGGATGACTTGGGGGTTGGCTTGGACCTGCGCCAAGGAGAGCGCCGCCTGGGCACGAACGCGGGGAGAAGAAGAGTTTTGCAAGAGCTGCACGAAGTGATCGGCGCTTCCTGGCGCGGCTTTTCCCGAAACCGGCACGCCGAGGATCAGAGCCGATACGCAGACTCCTAGGCTCAGTACTCTTCCCACTTGCTTCATGATGACCTCTTCGGCGGACAATGACTTGTGCATCAAATGTACACCAAAAGGGGTTCCCCGACGGCAGAAGAAGGTCTGCGGCTGTCTTCGAGGCGCATTTTGCTGACCCACTTCGCCACCTGCTCGTACAGGGCTCACGTATGAGCCCAAGGGGTGTGCCGACACACATCGGCGCCGGCGGAAATGCCGACATTGAGCCAGCCCTTTTCGGATCAGAATCCGTAGCCGCGCAGCGCGCGAAAGAGCTCGAGCGCATAGCGGTCGGTCATGCCAGCGATGAAGTCCGTGATCCGCAAGAGCGCAGGATAGGCCTGGCCGACGCCCAGGAGATCGACGCCCAGAAGCTCCGAGAGCTTGGCCTCCCGGCCACGAAGCTTTTCGACCCGCCAGTCGCAGAGCATCAGCGCGTGGATCATATGGCCGAAGTCGTCGAGGAGGCCCACGATCACCTCGTGGCCCGAGAGCTCGGCGCGCGCCTTTCGGGGAGAGGAAAAGATCTCTCGCTCGGCGAGGCTCTGCGCCTGGCAGATCGTCTGCCAATGTGGAGTCGCGCTGAGCAACTCGCGCATGAAATTGCCCTCGAGCAGCTCCGCTTCGTGCTCGCAGAACGCTTCCGCGGCCGCGGCGATCAAGCAGCCGATGGCGCTCGCCCGCCAATGACCGACCTCTTCACGGCGATTGGCGTAGACGCGCGGATGATAGTTGCCGAGAAAAGGCGCGAAGGCTTCGCGGACCTGCTCGTAGGAGAGCATTCGAAGCTCGAAGCCGTCTTCGAGATCGACCAGGGTGTAGCAGATGTCGTCGGCCGCCTCGACGAGGTAGGCCAGAGGGTGACGTGCCCAATAACGCGGCGCGCTGAGGTTCTCGCCGATGGCGAGTTGCTCTCCCGGGACCTGCCTGGGCGGTAGGCCCAGCTCTTTGGCAAGCTCGTGCATGTAGGCGCGTTCGGCTTGATAAAAGCCTACCTTCTTGCCGCCCGGATCGCCGGCCCGGGGCTCGAGGTCGGAGGCGCGGGGGTATTTCATAAATGCCGCGAGCGTGGCGTGCGTCAGGCGGAGCCCGCCCTCCCATCGATGGTTCTCGAGTTGGGTCAAGATGCGGAAGCCCTGCGCGTTCCCCTCGAACGCTTCGAAGTCGGCGCGCTGCGCCGGCGACAAGGCCTGCTGCAAACGCTCGGGAAGACGCTCGCGGAACCACTGCCGGATGGCGTCTTCGCCACTGTGGCCGAAAGGCGGGTTGCCGATGTCGTGGGCGAGCGCCGCGGCGTGGACGATATGGCCGATGGCTTCCCCGTCCAGATTCAGCTCGGGGTGTTTGGCTCCGAGGCGACGCCCTACCAAGGCCCCCAGGCTACGACCCACGGAGGCGACTTCGACGCTGTGAGTCAGCCGGTTGCGCACATGGTCGTTGCCCGGCAGCGAGTGGACCTGCGTCTTGTTCTGCAGACGGCGAAAGGCGAAGGAGAAGACGATGCGGTCCAAGTCTTGCTGAAAGGGGCTGCGTCCATCCGCGCGCGGAGAACGGCTTTCTCGAAGCCGGCGTGGGGAAAGGAGAGTGGGCCAGTTCATCGCTGCCTGCATGCTCTGCCCTACTAGCACGAAGACCTCCTTGCCCACCTCCCCCCTGCGGAAGCTTTCGCTGCGGGGTCTCTATCGACTAGCTACCCGACTAGCCTCCAGGAGGTCGGTGGAGCCGGTATTCTGGGTCAACAGACCCAGCAGCTTCCACCCTGTACGAAAGACGCACAAAACAAATACGCGTCGTGGTCTCGGTAGAGTCCTGTGCCGTTCATGGGCTAGAGGGCATATGTTTTGCTGAGGCGTTTCCGGTACGTTACCGGAACGTAACTCACCAAGTCCAGGTGACGCTTCGCCCCGGGCGAGTCGCTTCTCTGCTGAGCTTTCTGCTCCCCGCACGACATCTTTTTCCAGAACCTCGAGGACGTGATCGATGGAGTTGCCCACCTTCCCGGCCCCAGTGAACCTCCGCGGCCAGAACACACGTGGAGTATCGCGTTTCTACAAGCCGAGTTCGCGTTTCGTGTGCCTAGTATTTCTGCTCGCGATTGCGCCTTTTGTCGGTTGCAGCGCGGCGGGCAGCGGCGAGAAGGACTACGCAGAGAAAGACGCTGCCGCCGATCGCTTACGCGAGCTCGCGCAGGAGGTGAGCGGCACGGTCAACCCGGTGATCGTCTTGACGAACACGCACGGGGTGATCACGCCTTTTCGCCATTTCGACGAGGCCAATCCGCCTCAGATCAACGAAAGTGAGAATCTCGAAACGCAGTTGCCCGCGCTCATCGCCAACCGAGATGGGCCCAACTTTACGAGCCTTTTTGGCAAACACAAAGACTTCGGTGGTCAGCTGCGCATGGTCTACGACTTGGCCTACGCGATCTGCGAATCATCGGTCGATGTCATCATTCTAACGCCCTCCCTCAACGGCAACGTGTCGACCGATTTCGATCAGGGCATCAAGCGCAACAACGCGCTGCGGTGCAACGGAGGGAAAGGCATCGTATTTCTGCGCGCACCCTACGGCGACGGGATCACCGGCTACAAAAACAAGTATCACGTCCTCAACCATCTGAATTCGCACGCCGAGAACGCGGTAGCTGCACTCAAGCAGACGATCGGCGATCGCCGTCCGATCTTCATCGGCAATTTCGTCGATGGGAGCTACGTCGCTCGGCAGATGCGAGAGCTCAATCCGCAGTGGCGTGATGCACCACTCGCTCGCTACGTCCATTCGCTCGGCCTCGAGAAACTGCTGACGCCACAGCAAGGTGGCGGCTTCGACTCCGGCAGAGTTCAGCAATTCGCAAGCGAGGTCGTCGGAACGATGGGCACAAATGGGGAGAGCTTCGCCGACATCCTCCACGGGGAGATGCAAGTCCCCGTGACCGCGGGCTCGAGTCGTTTTCAGCGAGTGGGCATTTCGGACTGGGTCGAGATCGACAGTGGCATCACGACGCGTTTTCTGACCGAATCCTTGGTGTTCTTGGAGGGGAACGTACTGCTGAACCAGCGCGGTTACGACAATGTGTTGCAAGCGGTGAAGCGCGAATACGATGGGCACCTACGGTCGCACAACGCGTCTCCGCTAGGTACCCCGTCAGAGCTCTTCCCGCACCGTAGCTCCTATCAACCCGTCGTGCCCTTGGGCGGGGGCGCCAGTCCCGACTTCTTTCCTGTGCTTCCGCATCCAAAGATCTCCCAGGCAGGCGAGCCTTACGGAAGAGAAGCGGCTCGACACGTCCTCAAAGCCGACGCTTATGAATCCGCTCGCCGTGAGAAACGGCAAGCGCTCTTCGGACAGGATGCGGAACTCAACGGCAAGCTTTGGGTGGCGATGACCTGGGGACGACCGGCAGAAAACAAGAACATGCTCGGCGCGGTCAAGGCCTTCGTTTACGCGCTCACATCCGAAAGTCTCCGGCAGGGAACGGGGTGCAACGGCAACCTTTCTCCTCAGAACCTCCGGCTGGTCGTTCTAGCGGGCAAAGGTGAAGGCGCCGAACCCGACGATACAGACGTGATCCAAAGCGGGTTGATCGCGGATGCCGTTCGTGAGGGGAACAGAGACATCAATGCCGCTTTGGGAACGGAGGGGACGACATACATCGTCTGGAAAGAGAGCACCGATCGCCTGCCGGTCGAAGCCGCCGACTTCTTTATCTTTCCCAGCATCCGAGAGCCCTTCGGGCTTGTACCGCTCGAGATGATGATCCGTGGTTTGCCCGTGGCCATGTTTAAAACACCATCGGTTGGGGCGAGCGAATACCTCCTCGACAACGGCCTCTTCGATGGCGAAGACACGCGAATCGCCGTGGGAGCCGAAGTGAGCAGCGGAAACGGCTCCGAAGGTTTGGGGCGGGCCATCCTCTGGATCGTTCAGAACTACGAGGGAAAGGCCGCGGCGATGGCCAAGCGCGCCGCGAACTACGTCATCGCCAACCTGACCTGGAAGAACGTGGTCATCTCGATCTTCGAGAAGATGAACTCGGCACCGAGCGCTACCGGCGCCACGCCCTAAGCGCGAATGTGCAAACCGAAGGACTCAACCGCCCCTTTTGAAATCGTGTTTTGAGGTCGCCCGATGTGCAGACGTATGAAGGTTGTCCTCTGCTCAGCGCTGTGGAGACTGTTGGCCATTACAGGCGCAAGCTGCGCCTACGAGGCGCCTGAAGCGACGGAGTTCGAGGAAAAAAGAGAAGAAAGCTGTGGGGCCGCGGATAGCGTGAACGCTCCGAGACGGCCCGCGAAACTCTTTTGCTCCAAAGGCTTTTACGACGACGACCGCAAAGAGTTCATCAAGCATTTTTCGAGTACGAATCGCTGCCGGCAGGCGCTCTCTTACTGGCAGCGGCGCGGCTACGAGTGCGTTTGTTCCCCCCAATAACGTCACTAGGGCTTCTTCGATAGAAGTCGATCGCAGATTGCGCCCTCGGAGCTTTGCTGCCCATGAGACGACTTCTTCAATGCGCTCGCGAGCGAAGAGGGGGGCATGCAGGCAAGGCTTGCCGCTCCCGCTCGCCGGAGAACCTTGGATGCTGTCTGAGGATGGCGCTTTTTTTCTGCGCCCTTTGGAGTTGCAGTGCAGAGCCCGAAGCGCAGGAAGCAGCAGGAGGAGCCAAGACGGCTCCGTTAATGGAAATCCGCACGCTCGAGACCCTACAGCTTCCATGGGCGCGTATCCTCGAAGGGGGTAGCCGCAGCCTCCCTCCGATCGGGCACCTGGTCGAGTTCCAACAATACCGAAGAAAGGTCCGCTTCCAGGTCTCCGACGGCCGAAATGCGCTCTTTCGCTGCGATCGAATCTACGGCCTTTCGAACCTCGACCTGCATAGTTGCATAGAGCTCCCCGACCGACGCTGCTCGAAAGTCGAGCTCCGCGACGAAGCAGGGCGCTTACTCATCTACCCCAACCATCCCAACGTCGTCCCGCTCCTGACCGCGAGAGAGTGGTACGAGTATCTGCAGCTCCCGGTCATCATCAACGGCGGCTGGTTCCTCGCCAGGGAATATCGCTATTTCTCCTATCGCTATCCCTGCTCCTATCCCAAAGGTGTGCACATCAGCCACGGAGAAATCCTCTCCGAAGCTGAGGGGGTCGATCGCGTGGGAACGCGTGCGTCCCAATTTGATGCGCTGGTCGTAAAAAGGGACTGCTCTGGCAGCGAGCGCCTTGAGATCGTCGACCGCCCGCGCCAAGGCGATTTGCAAGGCGCCCTGCACGCACTGGCCGGGTTTCGGTTGCTGGAACGAGGGCAGCATTCGCAACGCATGTTCGAGGAGAGCAACAACCCTTGGACGAGCAAAGCCAGGACGGCTGTCGCCTTCAACAGCGATACGGCCTGGTTCGTCGTCGTCCAGCCGGGCCCCCACTCGCCTGGCGGGGGGCTCAAGGCGCAAGAGCTGGCCACTTTGCTGCACGAGCTCGGCGCTGAAGAAGCGATCAACTTCGACAACGGCGGCTCGAGTCAGCTTTACTCTCGTCACCCCATCACGCGGGAGGTGGTTGAGTCGCGCAGGGGAGATCTCTTGCCCAGAGACACACGTTATCTGCGCACACCGGGACTCCTGGCGCCCGAGGACGAAAACGCGATCGAACAAGAGGAAGTCTTCCGTCCGGTGCCGAACATCATCGGCGCGTATCCACTGCCCTAGGCGAATACTGCGAGAGAGGCCGCGTCGGGACGTTCATTCGGCGTCGAGGTGTGCTCGTAGAGACCAAGCGGCGAGAAATGCTCGACGTCAGGAGAGGATCGGTGCCAACCAGCGCTCTGCCGACTCGAGGCTCACGCCCTTGCGCCGCGCATAATCTTCGAGTTGGTCACGATCGATGCGCCCTACGGTGAAGTAGCGCGCTTCGGGGTGCGCCAGATAGAGTCCGCTAACGCTGGCTGCGGGCATCATGGCGAAGTGCTCGGTGAGGTGGATGTCCGCCTCGTCGGCGCCCAAAAGCTTCCAGAGGGTGGACTTCTCCGTATGGTCCGGGCAGGCGGGATAGCCGGCGGCGGGACGGATGCCGCGGAATTTCTCGTCGATGAGCTCTTCGACGCTCAAGCCTTCTGACGCGCCATAACCCCACTCGCGACGGGCGCGCATATGCATGTATTCGGCGAAGGCTTCGGCCAGACGGTCGGCCAAGGCTTTGACCATGATGGCATTGTAGTCGTCGTTGGCCGCTTCGTATTTGCGCGCCAACTCGTCGGCGCCGATGCCTGCGGTGACCGCGAAAGCGCCGATCGAGTCGACCAGACCGCTGTCGACCGGGGCGATGAAATCGGCGAGCGAGAGGTAGGGCTTATCGTCCGGTTTGGCCTGCTGCTGACGCAACATCTCGAAGCGCGCGAGCTCCTTTTTGCGCTCGCGGTCTTGCCAGACGATGATGGTGTCGCCCTCCGAGTTTGCAGGCCAGAAGCCGTAGACGGCGCGGGCACGCAGAAGCTTTTCGTCGATGATCTTGCGCAGCAGCTGCTGCGCATTGTCGAAGAGCTCCCGCGCTGCGGCGCCGTATTCGGGGTGGTCGAGCACCATGGGGTACTTGCCACGTAAATCCCAAGAGGAGAAAAAGAAGGTCCAGTCGATGTACTCGGCGAGCTGCGCCAAAGACTGGTCTTCGATCATGCGTCGTCCAAAGAAGGAAGGCGTGGCGAGGTCGCTCGCTTTCCAATCGATGGGCATGCGGTTTTCGCGCGCCATGGCGTAGGGCAACATCGGGCGGGTCGCCTTATGCTCGAAGAGGCGGCGCAAGCGGTCCTGGTCTTCACGATTGCGCTGGTCGAAGCCTTTGCGCTGCTCGGCGTCGAGCAGGGCCGAGACGACGCCCGTCACCCGCGAGGCGTCTTGGACGTGCACGACGCTGCCCTCGTATTTGGGCGCGATCTTGACCGCCGTATGCTGCCGGCTGGTGGTGGCGCCGCCGATGAGCAGGGGCATGTCGAATTTCTGCCGCTGCATCTCACTGGCGACGTAGACCATCTCGTCGAGCGAGGGCGTGATCAGGCCGCTGAGACCGATCATATCGACCTTCTCCTCGCGCGCCCGCTTGAGGATGTTCTCGCAGGGCACCATCACGCCCATGTCGATGACCTCGTAGTTGTTGCAGCCGAGGACGACGCCGACGATGTTTTTGCCGATGTCGTGCACGTCGCCTTTGACGGTTGCCATCAGGACTTTGCCGCGGCTACTGCTCGCGCCCTCCTGCTTTTCGGCCTCCATGAAAGGCTGCAAGTAAGCGACGCCCTGCTTCATCACGCGGGCGCTCTTGACCACCTGCGGCAAGAACATCTTGCCCGCGCCGAAGAGATCACCGACCACCTTCATGCCCGACATCAAGGGGCCTTCGATCACGTCCAGGGGCCTGCCGTATTTCTGCCTGGCCTCTTCGACGTCGGCGGTGACGTAGTCGACGATGCCGTGCACCAATGCGTGGCTGAGGCGCTCTTCGACGCTGGCCTCACGCCAGCTCAGGTCGACGCTGCGCTTCGCACCCTCCCCTTTGTATTTGCCCGCGAGATCGACGAGACGCTCGGTGGCATCGGCGCGGCGGTTGAAGAGGACGTCTTCGACGTGCTCGAGGAGTTCGGCGGGGATGTCGTCGTAGACTGCGAGCTGGCCGGCGTTGACGATACCCATATCCATCCCGGCGCGAATGGCGTGGTAGAGGAAGGCCGCGTGCATGGCCTCGCGCACCACATCGTTGCCGCGGAAGGAGAAGGAGAGATTGCTCACGCCGCCGCTGATCTTGACGCCTGGGCAGGTCTCCTTGAGGACGCGCGTCGCTTCGATGAAGTATTTGGCGAAGTCGTTGTGCTCTTCGATGCCGGTGGCGATGGCGAGAATGTTGGGATCGAAGATGATGTCGTAAGGGTTGAAGTCGAGCTTCTCAACCAAGAGGCGGTACGCCCGCTGGCAGATCTCGACCTTGCGTTCGGCCGTCTCGGCCTGCCCCGTCTCGTCGAAGGCCATGACCACGACCCCGGCGCCGTATCGCTGCACCAGGCGGGCCTTGTCGAGGAACTCCTTCTCACCTTCTTTCAGGCTGAGCGAGTTGACGATGCCCTTGCCCTGCAGGCATTTGAGCCCGGCCTCGATCACCTCCCATTTGGAGCTGTCGACCATGATGGGCACTCGCGCGATCTCGGGCTCGGCGGCCAAGAGGCGTAGGAAGGTGCCCATGGCCTGCTCGGAGTCGAGCATGCCCTCGTCCATGTTGACGTCGACGATATTGGCCCCGCCGCGCACCTGATCGAGCGCCACTTCCAGCGCCGTGTTGTAGTCGTTGTTCTTGATCAGGTTGGCGAAACGCTTGGAGCCGGTGACGTTGGTGCGCTCGCCGACCATGAGGAAGGAGTCGCCCGGGCGCGCGGTGAGCGTCTCGAGGCCACTGAAATGCGTCTCTCCCCGCCAGCCCTCGCCTCGCGTGCGGGGCTCGACGCCCTCGACCGCCTGCGCGATCGAGCGAATGTGGTCCGGCGTCGTGCCGCAGCAGCCGCCGAGGAAGTTTACTAGGCCGCTCTGCGCGAACTCGCGCAAAAGGCCCGCCGTGGTGTCGGGGGTCTCGTCGTATTCACCAAAGGCGTTGGGCAGGCCGGCGTTCGGATAACAGCTCACCCAGCAGTTGGCGATACGGCTCAGCGACTCGACATAAGGCCGCATCTCCCCCGCGCCGAGCGCGCAGTTGACGCCGACGCTCAGCGGTTTGGCATGCTCGACCGAGGCCCAAAAGGCGTCGATGGTCTGACCCGAGAGGGTACGACCGCTGCGGTCGGTGATGGTGACCGAAAGCATGATGGGCAGGCGTTTGCCCATGCGATCGAAGGATTCTTCGGCCGCCAGGATGGCCGCTTTGGCGTTCAAGGTGTCGAAGATGGTTTCGATCATCAGGAGATCGCATCCCCCCTCGATCAGGGCGCGGATCTGCTCGCCGTAGGAGTCTTTGAGCGCATCGAAGGAGATGGCGCGGAAACCCGGATCGTTGACGTCCGGCGAGATGCTCAAGGTCTTGCTCGTCGGCCCGACGGCGCCCGCGACGAAGCGGGGCTTGTCCGGTGTGCGATCGCTCCACTCGGCCGCCACCGACTTGGCCAAACGCGTCGCCTCGACGTTCAGCTCGTAGACCAGCGGCTCGAGGGCGTAGTCGGCCTGCGAGACGGTGGTGCTGTTGAAGGTGTTGGTCTCGATGATGTCGCTGCCCGCCTCGAGGTAAGCCGCGTGGATCTCGCGGATGACCTTGGGCTGCGTCAGCACAAGGAGGTCGTTGTTGCCTTTGAGGTCGGCCGCGTGCGAGGCGAAACGGCTGCCGCGATAGTCGCTGTCCTGCAAGCGGTAGCGCTGAATCATGGTGCCCATGGCGCCATCGAGGATCAGGATGCGGCGTTTGAGCTGGCTTTCGATCAGTTGCACTAGGTTCATGTCTTCCTCGGTCGACGGGCCAAAGCCGTCACGATCTCGAAATGCGGCGCTTGACGCTCCCGGCAAGCGACCGTGCAGTACTCGACTTCGGCCCCGGCTTCCACCAGCCAGCGGCGCAATTGAGAGGGTTTGAAGCCCAGCTGGACGTGCTGGAAGGCAGCCGCGACCTCGCGCTGGGAATGGGCCGCCAGGGTGATGAGCGCAAGTCGTCCATCGTCACGCAGCACGCGCAGGGCCTCGGAGACCACCCGTCGCGGCGTCTCGGCGTAGGTCAAGGTGTTGAAGAGCAGCACGCTGTCGAAGCGCGGCGCCTCGAAGGGTAAGGCATGCATGTCGGCAACGCGGAATTCGACGCCCTCATAGCCCGTCAGGCGCTTACGGGCTGCCGAGACGATGCGTTCGCTGCGGTCGAGGCCGAGGTAGGAGCGACAGCGGGGTGCGAGGAGCTGCGCCAGCGCGCCATCGCCGCAGCCGATGTCCAGCACGTCTCCGAGCTGGATGAAGCCGATCATGCCCCGCAAGGTGGCTTCCCAGGTGCGTCCGGGAGAATAGTGGCGCTCCATCTGCCCCGCGACGGCCTCGGGCCAGGTCAACGCGCCGTTACGGGAGCGCAACACCGCCTGGCAACGCTCGAGGTCGCCGGCGAGGACGTTGTCGTCCAGTTGGCCGCGCAAGGAGAGCCAGAGCTCGCGCCCCGAGGCCTCGAGGGGCGCCGGATGCAGCCGATAGAAGGTGGAGGCACCGGCGCGGCGGTCGCAAAGCCAACCCGCCTCACGCAAACGCCCCAAATGCGTTGAGACACGCGACTGCGCCATATCGAGAATCGACGTGATCTCCCCGACGCTCAACTCGTGTTCTTCGAGCAAGCAGAGGAGACGCATGCGGGTCGGGTCTGCGAGGAGCTGCAGGCCCTCTACCGATTTTCGTAAGTTGAGACCGACCATCCGTTCACTCTGATACGACGATGATTAGGCATGTCGCAGCTCGGCGCGGCAGTCAAGGCGCGCTCCCAAACGCGTTTGGTTTCGAGGGTGCATCTCGAGCCCCCTCGGCCGCGCCTGAACCAGGCTTCGCTTGAGCTGAAGCCGCCGCTCTGCCGCAGGTAGGCTCGATGTAGAAAAGCCGCTCAGCGCGAGCTGGGCGTGCGGCAGCGTACGGGCGGCTTGTCGTCGGCGTCGACCCAGACCGCTTCGGCGACGCCGGTGACGCTGCGTCCGCGACTCGATTCGGAGAAGCGCAGCAGAGGTTCCGGATCGCAACGCTGGCCTTTGTACCAGAGCTCGAAATGGAGATGCGGCCCTTGGCTGAGACCGGTATTCCCCAAATCGGCGATGGCGGCGCCGGGCTCGACCCATTGACCTTCGCGCACGTGCACTCGGTCGTTGTGCGCGTAGAGGGTCAGATACTTCCCCGGATGGAGCAGCAGCACGACCTTGCCGTAACCTTGCAAGCCCTCTCCCACATAGACCACGCGCCCCGCTGCAGCGGCACGGATGCGGCTACCTCGCGGCCCCACGATGTCGATGCCGTAATGGTAGTGCTCGCCGCCCGATCCAAAACCACGCCCGCCGCGGCCCTGCCGCGCCGGCCACCACAAAATGCGCTGACGCGGCGCGTGACCTTCGACCGACTCGACCCAGCTCGGATCGAGACGGCCTTCCATCGCGCGCGCCACTTGGATCAGACGTCGATCGCCTTCCAGAGGCACCTCGCTCTCGGGAGACAGCTCCGCGGCGAAGGGCTTCTCCAGCGCTTCGCGAGCTCGCGGCAAAGCAGGCGGCTCGCTCCGACGATGGCGCATTTCGCCAGGCGTCCAGCGGTGCAAGGCAAGGGCAATCGACTGAGAAGCCACGCAGAGGAAAGCGACCAAAACCCAAGCAAGGATATGAAAAAAAGATTTCCATTTGGAGGGACCCGCAAGCTCACTCCGATGGAGTTTCGTCCTAAGGTTCTTGCGCATACTCATCTCGACATCGCGTGTTTTCGTCCATGTCGACTACGAGGAGGGCAGAGACAGAGAAGGAAAAGGCTGGAGGAGCAGGCGGGTCTGCAGACTCCAAATTCCCCGTCTCCGAAGTCGAATCTCCAACCTAAAGCAGAGCGCATGCCATTGCACGCGATCTACGATTCATCCTTGTGAACAAACGAGACGATTATGCCTCTTTTGTGGCCGTATTCACTAATGATTTTTCCATTGAAGGATGGAGACGTGCTCAGGTGTCCGCACGCATCCTGCGCTATCTCACCTCGACGTAGAGGCGACTCCAGGTGGTGCGAGGAAGGAGCCACTCATGCAGAAATGGCGTCGGTCCGGGCGGTCGGAGCGAAAGGCGAGACGCAGCTCCTCTCCCTCGATCGCGATGACGCGCGTCTGCAATCCATGACGATTTTCGGCCACCCAATGCAGCGTTTCACGACGAGAACTTTGCGCTCTCAATTGAACATCTCCGAGCCCCCATTCGACGCTGGCGTCCACAAAACCGCCCGACCAAACGAACCAACGTGCGCTGGGCGGGACGCGGAGCCAAAGCTCGACTTCAGCACCTTCCCAGGGATGCGCCCAGAGCATCGGGCGCTCTCTGCCTCCAATGGCGCAGGCGCGGCGCTGAAGCGATTCCCAGGGCTGCCCTCCGGGTCGCATCCACCCTTCCTGGGTTTGTGGCAGAGTTTGGCGCTTTCCTCGGTGGAGCATCTGCACTGCCCTGATCTGCGTCTCCAACATGGCCTCGAGAGGCAGGGCGCGGCGCTCGTAGAGCGCGAGCGTGAAGGTGCCGAATCGGCGGCCGTACACGCGGCGGTAGATTCCCTTCGCCTCTGGAAAGTCGACCCAGGAAGGCGAGGCGATGGGCGGATCGAGTTCGGCCCACCAGACGCGCCGCGCATCGCGCCAATCGATGGCACGGTAGATCGGCAAGACCTCCGTCGAAGGATCGACGGCGAGATTCGTCCCCTTGGGCAAATCGCGCGCGCCGAAGATCAGCGGATCTTGAAGAAAGGCCACGCGCCAGCCGCTGCGGTCGATCAGCCGGTCACCGGCGCGCATGCGCTGGCTGAGGTGATCGTGCAAAGCCTGCAACCCCGGCCTGCGGTAGGCGGTGTAGACGCGCGCGCCGAGGTAGAGGCAGGCGGCGACGCTCGCGAGGGCAGCGCCGTACATCGCAATCCGAAGCGCAGGCTTGACGAGATCGATCCACGCGCTCTCGACCCTCGCCTGCCATGGAGCTTCCTCCTGCGCCGCGGCGACCCAAGCGCTGCTCAAGAGCAAGGGGATCGGGATCCAAAAACTCATCCAAAGAAGAGAGTTGAAAGCGACGAAAGCAGCATAGGCGAAGGTGGAGAAGAGCAGGAGATGACTGGGGCGACGCATCCAAACGCTCGCGAGGAGCGCCACGAAAGCGAAGCTGCCCCACTGCAGAGGACGCAACCAAGACTCTCGGCCATGTGCATAAAACCAGCCCGTAAAGCCCAGAGAATCGTGAAACCATTCGCGATGGGCAGGACCGTAAGCGAGCAGCCAGCGCAACGCGCCCACGGTGAAGCTATGAGGGTTCCAGGCGACGAAAGGCAGGTAAAAGAGAGCCGCCACGCCCAGCGCCATCGTCATCAAGGGCCAGGTCCGGCGGAAGCCGAAGCGGCGCAGTAGCCAGAGGAGCAGAAAGGGCGCGAAGAGCACGTTGAAGGGCCGAGTGGCGAGCGCGACGCCGTAGAGGAGAGACGCTGCCCGCAGCCTGCCCTGAGCCAGCATCAGCATCATGATCATGACGATGGCCCAGTCGAGTTGGGGCTCGGCGTAGATGCCGTTCCAGTGCACATCGGGCAGGAGTAGGTAGGCGGTCGCGGTGATCAGCGCAGCGCCCCGATAGCGAGGCAGCGCGAGGCTGCTGCGCGCCCAAACGAGGACGAGGCAGGCGTCGGCGAGCCAGGAGGTCCAGCGGATGTCCACCTTGAGCAGCTTCGCGGGCAAGAAGGCGAGCCAAAGCGCCGGTGGATAGGTCAAAGGCACGACCGACCACGTCTGCATGACGTGGAGGTCGTAGGGATTTTCGCCTCGCAGCAGGCTGGCCAGCGCGCTCTCGATCAAGGCGAGCATATCGCGGGTCGCTGGGTGGATGCTCCACTGGCGCAGGCCGAGCGCGCGGATCGCCAGCGCCGAGCCAGCCAGGGCAATCCACGCCCAGCGATAGCTTCGGGCAAAAAACAGCGAAAGGAGGAGAGCGGCCGCGGCTGCCGCAAAAACTAGGGTGCGTACCCACTCGGCGCGGGGGTAGAGCAGCATGCCTTGATAGCGATGCTTCGACGCCAGGAGCCCCACCATCGCCAGGCCGACGATCGCGGCTAGACGGACGCAGGAGCGCTCGGAAAGCGGCGCCAGGTGGGCAGTGGGCGAGGTCGGGCGGAGGAGAGACCACGCGAAGGCGCCCATGCCCAGGAAGAGAAGCGAGACGCCACCGAGCGCATCGTGCGGAGGGTCGCAGTAATGAATCCAGAGCAACAGAAGCGCCGGGATCCCCAGCCAGGCCGAGGCGGCCCACGCTCGTGCCGTCCGCAGAACTCGCGGCAGGTGGATGTCGGTGTCGGCCTTTTCCCTCATATTTCCTCCGCGGCGCGCCCCGCTGCCGGATGACAAATCCAACGGTAGCCGCAGCGAATCGCATCGCAGTGGCTCAGCGGACGACCCGCGTACTTCCCCTCTCGTTGCGCCTCTTGCAAATCGCCGGCGACGCGACCCAATGCCTGCTCCAGGTTTTGCCAGTCGCCGACCTCTTCGAGCATGGGCGAGCTTTGCCTGCCGTCGAGGAACTGGACCCCGGCTCGCAGCGGCACGTCGTCGCCGAAGTGCGCGCGGAGTGCCAAGGCATAGGTGCTGAGCTGGAAGCGATAAGGCGCGAGCGGGTCGGCACCGCGCGGCGAACTCGTCTTGTAGTCGATGAGCAACACATGACCACGGTCTTCGACGAGGAGGTCTACCTGGCCACGCAAAAGCAGCTGCCCGCCCTCGAGGCGCAGCCGCCACGCGAGGGGCACTTCACGACGCAGACGAAGCCCCTGCGCGACACAACGAGCCACGAAGGCTCCGCGCAAGAAACTCTCCAGACGCTCCAGGATCATCGGTGTCCAAGGCTGCTCGAGGCGCATACAGCTCTCGCGTAACGCGGCCTCGGGTTCCTCGTGCGCCAAAGCGAAGTCGAGATCCTCGAGGAGGCGGTGCAGCAAGGTGCCACGCTTGCGTGGATCGATCTCGGAGCTCGCCTCGGAGGTGACGGCAGCCTCTCGCGGCGCGTCGGGGCGTTCGTCGATCCGCAAACGATAACGCGCGCGGTAGCGACGCGGGCAGAGCGAGAACTCTTCGAGATGCGTCACCGCGAGTTCGAGCGAATGACGCCGGATCTGCGTAGGCGCCGCGCAACGAGCCAGCTCGTCGGGATCGATCTCTCGCAGGGGGGAGCGAGGTCGGGGCATCTCCTCGGGGCATGGATCCGCGAGGGGCGGCGGAGACTGCCGCAGCAAGCCCTCCTCCTCGAGCCTTTGCAGCACGCTGCGCTGCCCTTTGGCAAAGGGGCCCTCGGCGCGCGCCACGAGGACGAGGTAGTCCTCGGCGCGCGTCATTTGCACGTAGAGCAAACGCTGCCGCTCGCCTTCGATCGCGGCGCGGTAGGCGGCGAGATGCTCGGAAAAATGGCTCTGCCAGGCGCCGCTCGCCTTGCGCAGCTTGAGCGAGATGCCCAAGGGCGAGTGGCGAAAGAAGTGGATGCTCGCTTCGCGCCGTGGACGCCAGGCGTCGAGGCCAGCGGCGAAGACGATCGGGAACTGCAGGCCCTTGGACTGGTGCACGGTCATGATGCTCAAAGCGTCGAGCGCTGAACGCGCCGTGGGCGCCTGCGCCTGACGTACGCCCTCCGCCTGCCGCCGCCGGAGCTCATCGAGCGCAGAGAGGCCCAGATAACCCTCGGCCTCGAGCGCGGCGATCACTTCGAGCAGACGCTCGACGTTCGCCACACGCTCGGCACCTCCAGGCAAGGTCGCCAGCACCGCGAGGTAGCCGAGTTCTTCGACCGCACGCTGACAAAGGCGCGCCAAAGGCACCTGATCGCGCAGCGCCCGAAGGCGGCCCAGGATCTCCCAGCGCGAGCGCAGCGGCGCCGAAAGCCGTGTGGCGAGCTCGTTCCACTTCTCCGGCGAGGGCACCCCCATCGTCTGGACCAGCGAGGCCAGCTCGCGATCGTCGCAACCGAGGAGAGGACTGCGCAGCAGCGCCAACGTCGCCCGCCCCTCGTCGTCGTGCAGGAGGAGGGCGGCCAGCGCGAGCATGTCGTAGGCTTCGTTGCGCTCGAGCAAACCTTGGTCGTTGACGACCCGCGCCGGAATGCCCTGCTTCTCGAGAGCCTGCAGGTAGGTCGCGAGGTGCGTAAAGGTCGGCAGGAGCAGCGCGATGTCGCCATAACCTGCGCGCCGCGTCGTTTCGCCTTCGTGAACCAGCGACTCGGCGCCTTCCGCGCAGAGGGCAAACACACGCCGCGCGATGGCCGAGGCTTCGGCTTCGACTTTGCCCGCGGCCTCGGTCTGCAGCCATTCGACGCAAGCCTGCGTCTCCGCCACCGGAGAACGCTGCCCCTCGAGGTCCTCGCGATCGGCATCGTAGCGGACTTGTCCTGGCCCCTCGGCCGAGGCGAGCAAGGCTGCCGCGAGCCGATTCGTGGCTTGGACCAAAGGGCGCAGGCTGCGGTAGTTGGTCCTCAAGCTGAGCTCCCACGCGCCCGCGCGCAGCAAATCGCTGGCGACGCTCTCGAAGACTTCGACGTCCGCTCCGCGGAAGGAATAGATCGACTGCTTGCGGTCGCCGACGACGAGCAGACCTCGCCTCTCGAGCGCCGTGGCGGGCGGCACCCCGACCCCTTGAGCGGGAAGCGCACGCAGGAGATAGATCAGGTCGCGCTGCAGCGCGTCGGTATCCTGGAACTCATCGACCAAAAGCGCCTCGAATCGGCTCTGGACGCGCTCGCGGATCTCCGGTCGGTCGCGCAGCAGATCCCGCGCGCGCTGCACGAGATCGTTGAAATCGAGGCATCCCTCGCGGCTCTTGAGCGCTTCATAGAGCCGGATGGCTTCGGCGCAGACGCTGGCCAAAGCCTCGGTGCGCTGCCGCAGGCGAGGAATCGACCAATGCTCACGAAGGGCACGACGCAGAGAAGCCGCCGGCTCACACTCTGCCGCCTTGTTTTTCCCCAGCACCTCTTCCAGCGCGTCGACGCCGCGCACGACCTCGTCCAAGGTGCGTGGAAAGCGAGCGCTCTTGTCGCGCAGCTCCTTGGCTCGCTCGGCGACCTTCCGGTGCGACGAGGTCGCTTTTTTGGCCTCGGGGTAGTCACCCAACGCCTCGTGTGCATCGAGCAAGCGAAACCAGAGCGTCTCGATCTCGCTCGCAGCGCCCGAGACCCCAAGCTGCGCATAAGCCTCAAGCTCGCGGTCCTGCAGAAAACGCTGCGCACGCGACCACACTTCGCTCCCTTCGGCTTCGCCTGGAAGCTCCGCGAGCAAGGAGGCCAAGAGCCGCGCCAGTCCTTTGTCACTGCCTCGACCGATGCCGCCGATGTCGCGTAAGCAGGCTTGTAGCCCCTCCTCGTTTCGCTCGATCGCATCGACCAAGGCGGCGCGCACCGCTTCGAGGCGCAGGAGCCGGCTGCGCTCTTCGGGAAGGATGGCGAAGGAAGGATCGATGCCGCAAACCAAGGCGTATTCCCTCAGCAAAGCGGCACAAAAGCCGTGCAGGGTTTGGATCGGCGCCCGGTCGAGTGCCCGCCGCCAGCGCATCGCTTCCCGCCGCGGCTCGAGCCCCCTGGCGCGCAAGGCGGCGTGGATCTCCGCGGCGATGGCGGCTTCGCGTCCCCCTTCGCTCGAGGCGTCGACCACGCAGAGTAGGTCGAGCACGCGACGGATACGCGCCCGCATTTCGGCCGCCGCTTTCTCCGTGAAGGTAAGCGCAATGATGCGACCCGGCTCCGTAGGCGACCTTCCCTCGGCCATCCCCGCGAGCCAATACAGGTAGACGCGGGTCAGCGCATCCGTTTTGCCGGTACCTGCGCCCGCGCGCAGCACGATATTGCGGCTGAACTGACGCAAGCCTTCGTCGAGCGCGGGGCCGCTCATTCCTCGACCTCGCTCGCGTTGCGGGGCGAAACGCGGCAGAGCGACTGCACATCGCAGGTGGCGCAGGCTTCCTCGCGTGGTCGGACGGGAAAATGGCCGGCGCGAATCCCCTCACTCAGACGGAGCACTTCGCTCGCCAAGGCCGTCGGCGCGCCCGCGGCGTTGCGGAATGCCGTCCACTCACGCAGCGGTGGCGCGTTTTTCTTCTCGGCGGCGCGCGAAAGCGTGTGGCTCGCTTTGGCCTCGCTAAGCGAAAAATAGCGCGCGTCGACCTCTTCCGCGTCGGCATAACGCTGCCGCAGGGCCGCGGCGTAGACCGGCAGCTGCAGCCGCGCCTCATCGCGCAGCGCGTCGCCGACGTATTGGTTCAGCGTCGTCAGGCCCGCCGCCGTTTTGAGATCCACCACGCGATAGGTCGACGATTTGCGCTCCACCAAGTCGATGCGCCCCTGCAGGTGCACCCCTTCCCCTTCGGCCGATCCGAATATGAAAAGCGGCGTCTCGGCGCTACCGAAAGGCAGCTCCACGTCGACGATCTCGAAACCATCGCCTTCGAGATAAAGGGTCTCGACGAGGGTAGCGACGCGCTCGGCCAGCCAGCGCGCCTCGAAGTCGATCATCGCCTTGTCGAGAGCGCGCTCTGCGAGCGCCTCACGGGCCCTTTGCTCGGCCGCAGCTGCCGCCAAATCGCGCGCGCGCGCCGCGAGCTCGGGCAGGTACGGAAGGCAGTCTTCCGCGATCAAGACACGCATCGCCGCTTCAACGGCGACATGAGCGATTTGCCAGCGATGACAGCCCGCGCGCTCCTCCTCCGCCTTGTCTTCGTCGCGCCACTTCAGCACGTAACGGGCATAGAACTGGAAAGGACAGCGGGCATAACTCTCGAGCGCCGAGACGGAGAGAGGCCGCTCCAGGCTGCCAAAAGAGGGCGGCGGCGCCGGCAGCGGCCGCACCCCGACATCGTCGTATTGAGCGCGCAAACGACGCCTCTCGCGCGCCGCCAGCGCCCAGAGCAGGGCACGTTGTTCCGCATCCAAGGCGGAAGAAAACGCGCGATGCTCTCCCCTTTCAGGCAGCGCGGCGAGACCGGAGGCAGCGCCTTCGGCCTCCACCGGCCAACGCTCTTCGGCCGCCCGCCATGCCTCCTCGTCGAAAGAAAGGCTGCGTTCCACCATCCATGAGCGCAACACTTCCTCGCTCCCCGCGGCCTCGTCGGGGGCCCGGGGAAGGCCAAACTCCTCGCGTATGTCTTGCCAGACGACATCCCCGGCGCAGAGCGAGCCGCGCAGCACGTTCCACCAAGGCGAGGCCGCCGAGGGACGAGCGCCTTCATCGTAACTCGCATGGCAAAGCGCGAGCCCCTGCTCCACTCCGGCGAGGCCCAGCCCGAGCCACCAGGCCTGACGTTCGCTACCCCCGTCTTCACCCTGGGTCTCACAGGGCAGCTCGCCCTCGTTCAAGCCCAGCACCGCCAGTCCCTCGAAGCGCCGTCCGGCGACCTCCCGCAGAGGCATCCAATGCACCGCGGCAATGGGCGGGGCCTGGGTTGGCAAACGCAAAAGCTCGAAGGCATCGCGCAGAATCGCCAGCAAGCCTTCCGCCTGCCAGAGCCGCGGAAGGGTGAAGCCGCCCGCGTCGATCTCGCGCAAGCTCGACACCACGGCCGCGAAAGCTTCGCTGGCCAAGCGGGTCTGCGCGATCGCGTCGCTCTCCAGGCTCTCGATGGCGGAACGTTCCCGCTCGAGCAGGCGCAAGAGGTAGGTCGCTCCCGTCCGCCAGGGCGCCGTATCGACGACCTCATCGACAAAGGCAGTCAGCCCCTCGGCCAGCTCGCTCAAGGTCGAAGCCGTGAAAAGCGCAGCGACGCGGGCCTGGAGCGACTCGAGGGCCGCGATCAACGCCTCATGCCCCGAGCTGCGCTGGGGCAAGGCGCGGAGCCCATCGAGGACGCCACGCTGGGCGTGCGCATGACCGCCGCGGGCAGGCACCGAGAGCAGGAGACGGCGCGCACGCCAGGGGCTCAGGCCCTCGAAGGCGCGCAAATACGAGCGCAGATAGGCGCTGCCCAGGACCTCGGCGAGCCCGTCGCGAGGCCAGGCGTCGAAGTGCAGACGCAGAAGCCTCAGCAGCCAGCGCAGCAAGGGAAGCGAAGCCAAGGTGCGGCCTTGGTGTTCGCGCAGCTCCAGCCCCTGCGCCACCAGAGCCGCCCGCATGCCCTCGTGGTGCCGCTCGGGACGCGCGCTCGCGATGGCGATCGCTTCGGGCGCGAAGCCCTGCTCGATCCACCGGCGCACCTGGCGCGCCAGGGCACGGTATTGCCCGCTCATGCTGGCCGCCTCGATGAAGACGACCTCGGCAGTCACCCCCTCCGAAAGCGACGCAGAGCCCGTCGAGACGGAGTCCGCACCCTCGCCCTGGCCGCTTTTGGTCTCGTTGCGGCCTCCAAGGCCTTCGAGCACACGTTCACCGAGCGGAGCCCGTCCGCCCGCACCCGCTCCTGTCTCGACGTAGGAGGCCGCCTGCTCCGCCGGCTGGACGGGGATGACCTGGAGGACACCTTGCTCCGCGCCAGCCTCGAGGCGACGCAGCCAGCGCTCGCTGTAGGCAAAAACGAAGCTCTCCTCGTCGCCGTGCGGCAACTCGAGCATCACCTCCGCGCGTCCCCTCAGCCTTGCAGCGAGGGCCTCGAGCACGACGATATCGCTGTCTTCGAGCACCGGCGCGGCATCGACGACGATGCGCTTGGCCTGCAGAACCCGCTCCGGCAGCGCCGCCCCTTCGGCGAGGGCCTTGGGCAGGCGTTGGTGGGCCGCCGCTCGGCTCATCCACCTTCCCGCCTCGCAGCGCGCCTGCCAGCTCTCGCGCCAGCGCTGCAGTTGCGTCGCTTCCAGGAAAAGTCCCTCCGCGTTTTCCTCGGCCGTCTCCTCGCGGTCGAGGAGCTCACCCAGCGCGCGGAGCGCCGCCGTGCCGAGGAGTGGCGAGGCCACACCGGCCTCCTCCCGCAGCAAGCAGCGCAAGGCCATGGCATGCTGGAAAGGCGAAAGCACCCGCAGCTTCGGAAAGGCGGAGCGCAGCAAGGCGTCGCGAAGCTCGCCCCAGGCGACGACCTCGAGCCCCAGCACGACGCCCTGCGGGGAGCGACGCGCACTCTCCGCATAAAAGGCCGCTACGTGAGGCCGCGACGCCAGCACCCGCAAGGTGGACATAAAGCCGCTAGAGTGTAGCGGTCTGACCGGCAGGGTCGACCGAGAAGCTCGCCATCGCAGCGAAAGGCAGACTGCCCGCTGGCGGATCGGACGCGCTTTACTAAAGTTGGGGGATGCCCCAGCGCTATTCCGCATGGTTTCGCCCGATTAGCGGCGAGGACGAGCGATATCCCCTCAACGAAGTCGTTTACCGCTCGCCCCGGACGGGTGCCTTGCTCGAGGTGGTCCACGACGAAGAGGCCTTGCGCCAGCGCAGCGCAAGCCAGTGGAAAGAGCTCTTCGATTCGCGCTACGGCCGCAACGTATGGCCTCACGGCAGCGGCGTCTGGGGCAAGCACGAATGGGTGCAACCCGAAGTGCAGCCGGAGAACGTCGTCTCGCTCTACGAGGGCAACTCCAACCTCTTCTGGGCCGAGCGCTACGGCCGCTCGTTGGGCCTGCAGGACCTCTGGGTCAAGCAATGCGGCACCAGCCATACGGGGAGCTTCAAAGACCTGGGAATGACCGTCCTGGTCTCCTCGGTGAAGCAGATGATCGCCGACGGCAAGAGCGTGCGAGCGATCGCCTGCGCTTCGACCGGCGACACCTCGGCCGCCCTCGCCGCGTACGGCGCCGCCGCCGGAATCCCCGTCGTCGTTTTGCTGCCGCGCGGCAAAATCAGCGCCGCCCAGCTCATCCAGCCCATCGCCAACGGGGCGGTCGTCTGCAGCCTCGACACCGACTTCGACGGCTGCATGCGCGTCGTCCAGCGCTTGACCGAAGACCGCTCGATCTACCTCGCCAACTCGATGAACAGCCTACGCGTCGAGGGGCAAAAGACCATCTCGATGGAGATGGTGCAGCAGTTCGACTGGGAAGTGCCCGACTGGGTGCTCGTGCCCGGCGGCAACCTGGGCAACATCTCCGCCATCGGCAAAGGCTTTGAGCAAATGAAGCGCCTCGGTCTCATCGACCGTCTGCCGCGCCTCGTCTGCTGCCAGGCCGAGCAGGCCAATCCCCTCTACCGCGCCGCGCAAAAGGCCTTGTCGGCAGGCCGCGCGCTGCAGATCGACGACCTCGAGAACATCGTCGCGGGCGAGACCATGGCCTCTGCCATCCGCATCGGCGCCCCCGTTTCGTTCGCCAAAGCCGTGATGGCGCTGGCCGCCTGCGAGGGCCTAGTTGAACAGGCCTCCGAACGCGAACTCGCCGACGCCGCCGCCCGCGCCGACCTCACCGGGATGTTTAACTGCCCGCATACCGGCGTCGCCCTCGCCTGCCTCGAAAAGCTCGTGCAACGCAAGGTCATCGCTCCCAAGGACCGCGTCGTCGTCATCTCGACCGCACACGGCCTCAAATTCACCGAGTTCAAGGCTCGCTACCACCAGGAGCAGGTCGACTTCCCGGCGACCCACGCCAACCGTCCGGTGGAGATGGGCGGAGACCCCGAACAGGTGGTCGGAGAAATCCACCGCGAACTCGACAGGCGCGCCGCAAGCGGACGATGAGCCGGAGAGTTTTCTCCGGCTCAATCAAGCGTTCCAGAGACTCCTACGCGCTCAGATGCACCTGCAGCCGGTCGCCGTGTCCTCGCAGCCCTTGCCCAAGGCGTCTCGGCAGTGAGCGCAGCAATGGGTCGTGTCCAACTGCTGCGGGTCCGTGTTTGGAACCTGCGTCTCGGAAGGTGCGTTCTTCGATTCTGTTTCGATCGTGGTCTCGTCGACCGTTCCCTCCGACGCACAGGCGACGAGAGAACCCGCGAGAAAACAGGCGACCATCAGAGCACGAAAACAGTTAACCAAGTCCATTTTTCCTCCAGATCCGCCCGCTTCAAGCAAAAAAAATGCCAATCTGAGCAAGGGGCAGGAGCAGGGAGAAGTGGCTGAGGGAGGGTAGTTTCGCCAAGGCTTGCTGGGCGGACTCAGCCATACGGCCACTCGGCTGTCCACCGCGAGCTCAGCGAGCAGCCCCGGGTCTGACCCAAAGAAGGCGAACTCGAAGACAGAACGAGCTAGGGGAACAAAAACTCGAGCAAGAGGCGCGCTTCGCGGCGGAGATTGCGTAGTCTCACGCGCACGGCGTACTCGGCCGTCTCGAGGCGCTTGGAGCCCAAGGCTTTGGCCTCGAAGGGCATCTCCAAGGCGGCCTGCTCCGCGCTCTCTGGCGGAATGAGGATGAACGCCAGCGGAGCGCCAGGCGGATAGGCACGCGTCAGACGCAGGTGAAGGATTTCACCCTGCCTCGCCTCGAGCCAACCTGCCTCGCCGCTCTCCAGACGAATGGCCACCGACACTGCTTTCACCTCGTTCATCCTCGCCCTCGCGCCCGCTGCATGGCCGCTTTGGCTTCGCGCAGCGCCTGCTCTCGTTTCAGGCTTTCGCGTCGGTCGGCCATCTTCTTGGCGGTCGCCAAGCCCAGTTCGACCTTGGCGTAGCCCCCTTTGAAATAGATCTGCAAGGGGATGAGCGTGAAGCCTCGGAGCGAGAGCTTGCCCTGCAAACGCTGCAGCTCGTGGCGATGCATCAGCAGCTTACGGCTGGATTTGCTCTCGTGCCCGAAGGCAGAAGCCTTTTCGTAGGGACCGATATGCATCTTGTGCAGGTAAAGCTCCCCACCTTCCATGGCGGCATAGGAGCCTTCAAGATCGGCGTGACGCTCCCTCAAGCTTTTGACCTCGGAACCACGCAGCACGAGACCGGCCTCCATGCGCTCTTCGATCTCGAAGCGCTGCAGCGCCTTGCGATAGGTGCACACCAGCTGGGTGTCGGATTTGCCTCCGGCTTTTTTCTTCATCCTGACCTTCGCCGCGAAAGATGCGGCCTAAAGCGGGGTCGACGCAAGCGCCAGCATCCTGACCTCGCGCGCACCGGCCGAGAGTAGCGCCTCACGCGCCTCGGCCAAGGTGCAACCCGTCGTACGAACGTCATCGAGCAGGAGAATGCGCTTGCCGGAAACCTCAGGGCAAGCGCGGAACACGCCCCGCAAGTTGTACTGCCGGCGCGCGAGATCGAGTTTGGACTGAGGCGGCGTGTCCCGCACCTTTCGCAGCCACGCCGGACGGTAAGGAATACCTGCGGCGATGGAAACCGCTCTGGCCATCAAGGCGAGAGAATGCCCGCCTCGCTGGAGCACGCGCGCTCTGCGCGTCGGAATGGGCACCAGTGCCTCGTAAGGCGCAGCCTCGGGCCTCGACTCCAGGAAGCGAGCAATCAGGCTTCCGAGAGCGAGGGCGACCTCTGAATGTCGCCGATATTTCATGCGGTGAATCGCTTGCTGCATCGGACCGGCAAAGAGGTAAAGCGCCTCCGGCCGCTCCGAAGGCTCGAGCAGCGGGGCGCAGGCGAGACAAAAGCCTTCGACCTCGCTTCCCGTCCCGGCCACAGGAAGCGCGCAGGCGACACAGAGCCTAGGCGCCAAGAGCTCGAGCAAGGCCTCGAGAATGTCGATTTTCATACGCCATGTATCGAACACTGAGCCTAGGCAGTGCGGCTCCTGCCTCCGAGCACGACTTTTGCTCCAGCTCGACCGGTGCTTCTTCCTTTTCTTTTCCTCCTACTCACGCTCGGAGCGTGTGAGGGGACTTCCGAGCTGCCAAAGGAGAAGTCCGGCAGCGAGGGAGCCACCCTCGAGACCTTGCGCACCGAGGACTACTGTCCTGAGCTCGTGGCCAAAGGAGAAAAGCTCGACCTCGAGATCGAAGGTTGCGACTCCGCAGACGACCTGAGCGCATGGCGGACCCGCCTCGGAAACGTCGTCTGCGCCGCGAGACAGAAAATCGATCACGCGCTCACCATCATCACCGCCGTCGAGCAGCGGGACTTTTCGAAACTGACCGGTGGCGATATCACCTACGCAGCCGAATCGTTGATCGCGAACTACTCGCATTATCTACGTCCGCTCTATTCTGCGCAGGGCGAGAAGAGCATCGATCTGGCGCATATTCGCGGCAGCCTCGAAGAGCTGTCCCGAGGGCTAAAGGAAGGTGGCAAGGTGCACTTCCGCTGCTTGGCCAAAGGTGAAGGCCTGTGCCAGTCGGACAGCCACGCCAATGCGCCTCCCTGGCGTACGCAGGGCGACGTCGCGGGAGTCAATCTTTGCCCTCAGTTCTGGGGTTCGAGCGAAAGCACAATGCAGCACACCTTCGTGCATGAGCTCAGCCATGCTTATCTCGGGGTTTTGCGCTCTTCCTTGAGTTTCTGGGATGCAGGTTACGGTAGCTTCCGGGGCTACCGTAGCGTGCGGACTAAGGAAAAGCGCATTCTCTCTGAGGAGGAGTTGTACCGAAATCCGGATACGCTCGCGAACTTCGTCATGACGCCTGAGATGTTGACGCCCTGCTCGACCCTCGCTCCCCTACGCATTCGCCACCCGATCGGTTTCGAAGGCGAGAGCGTGGAGGTCGTAGAACACAGCACGACGCGTCCAGCGCCTCTTTCCCCGCATGCCTTGCGCTGCGTCAACGACACGCCCTCGGCGGGAGAAAGCGTCGGCTACTACCTAGCGCAGCAGCCACCAACTCCCAATGCCGGATCCATACTCCGGCCGCGAGATATCGCGACCCGCTGACAAGGCGGGAGCCGCGGAGCTGCTTTAGTGGGAATAGGGTTCGTTGCGCAAAATGGTGAAGGCGCGGTAGACCTGCTCGGCGACGAAAAGGCGGGCGAGGCGATGCGGCAGCGTGAGCGCCGACAACGACCAGCGGAAGTTGGCCTGCTGCGACACCTCGGGCGGCAGCCCATAGGCGCCGCCGATCAAGAAGGCGAGATCGGGCGTCGACTGCGCTCTGGCCTCGAGCCACTGCGCGAGCTGGGGGCTGCTCAGCGCTTTACCTTCAACCTCGAGCGCGATTCGGTAGGTATCGGGACGGAGCAGCCGGTCCAAGCGCTGAGCCAGCGCCGCTCCGCCCTCCTCACGCAACTCGTGTTCTTCGACGCGCGCGTAGCGGCGAATGCGGCCGTAGTAGTCGTCGAGCAGCACACGAAGCTCTCGTTCGCGAATTTTCCCGACCGCGATGATGGCAATGCGCATCGTTTGCGCGCCTCCGCTGAGCTTGCCTCGCCTTCGATGCTAGCGGCTGCCGCCCATCGCGACGGAAGGTTCGATGTTGACGCGCGCCGCGTCGAGCCAAAGCGACTCGAGGTCGTAGTAGCCGCGCGTCTCCTCGTGGAAGATGTGCACGACGACGTCGCCGAAATCCATGAGCACCCAAATGCCACCAGGCAGGCCTTCGAGGGCGATGCAGCGGGTCCCCCCTTCGCGCAGTTTGCCTTCGATGCCTTGCGCGATGGCGTTGACCTGACGTTCGCTGCGGCCGCTCATGACGACGACGAAGTCGCAGTAGTCTACCTTGCCGCGAACGTCGATGATTTCGACCTTGAGGGCTTTTTTGTCGAGGGCGGCTTCGGCGATTTCTAAAGCCGTGCTACGCGCTGCCTCGCCTGCCGAGGTGATCGAGGAAGAGGTCTTGCTCTTCTTCGGAGTTCCACTCGCGCCACTCCGCTTGCGCGGGGCAGCTTTCAGCTCCTTTTCCTCTTTTTTTGCTCTGGCTTTGGTCTTGGGCTGCGAGCCGTTTTTATCGGTGGTCAAACCCCTCTCCCTTGTCTCGAGACCTATCCCGGTCCAGTGACCTATAATGCCGGATCTCCACTGCGTGCAAGGTTACTTCTGGGTCGACGGATTCGCTCCTATGCTCATTCAGATCATAACCCAAGCGCAAAGATTCGTCGAGATAAGCTCTGGGGCCCTCGTTTCGTGATCAGATCATGACGAGATCGTCCCGGTGGACGATGACGTCGCCGGCATGATGTCCGGTACGGGCCTCGATCTCGTGGCTGCGACCGCCGGCCAAACGCGCGACGTCGCGCAGACCGTAACGGACCAAGCCGCGCGCCACCTCGTCGCCCGAGGGGCCGAGGATGCGCACCGCATCTCCCGGATCGAAATCTCCCCGCACCCCGAGGATGCCCGCCGGAAGCAGGCTCTTTTTGCCTTCGCCGATCGCGGCGAGCGCACCTGCGTCGATGACGATGCTGCCGCGGGGCTTGAGCGCATACGCGATCCAGTGCTTGCGGCTCGGCAGGGGTGCCCCTTGAGGCAAAAAGAGGGTACCGACGTCGTCTCCGCCCGCCACGCGCAGCAGCACCTCGGGATCGCGCGCATCGGCGAGCACCACCGGCACGCCTCGTTTGGTAGCGCGGAAGGCTGATTGCAGCTTGGACTCCATGCCGCCCAAGCCCTCAGCGCTCTTTTCGGGGCGCACGAGGTGCTCGACGGTTTTTAGGTCTTGCACCAGAGGAACGCGTTCGCCCGCCTCGTCGAGCAAACCTTCGACATTGGTCATCAAGACCAAGAGGTCGGCGCCGATGAGGGTCGCGACGATGGCGGCGAGCTGGTCGTTGTCGCCGAAGCGGGTCTCGTCGACAGCGACCGTATCGTTGCCGTTGACGATCGGCACGGTGCCAAGCTCGAGCAGCGCATCGAGCGCCGCGCGAGCATTGAGGAAGCGGTCGCGGTCTTCGACGTCGGAATGGTTGAGGAGGACCTGCCCCACGGTGATGCGAAAGCGACCGAAGGCCGCCTCATAGGCGTCCATCAACATCGACTGTCCCGCCGCAGCGGCGGCTTGCAGACGAGGCAAAGCGCGTGGACGCGGATGCAAGCCCAGCCTCTGGCAGCCGAGCGCGACGGCGCCCGAAGAGACGACGACCACCTCGCGCCCCCCTCCGCGGAGCATGCTGATCTCCTCGGCGAGGCGGTCGAAGCGCATGCCTGCACCCGGCTCACCGATGATCGAACGGCTGCCGATCTTGACCACCCACCGACGCGCCTCCTTGAGAGCGACGCGAAGCTCCCGATGTTCGGCCACGGACTATCTTCCTTCTTTGGCGAGAGCGGCTTCGAAATGCGTGCGCAGTCGCTGCCTCAAGGCATCCGGCAAGGCGCCGATCCCCTCGAGCAGCACGTCCGCGACGCCCTCGAGACGCGCTTTGGGGCCGCCTTCAGAGGCTTGTCTCAGGGCTTGCGCCGATTGCCGGAAAAAGCGCAGGCTCTCCGTAGGGATCTCGACGACGCCTTGGAGCGAAGTCTGCAAAAGGGCAGCGTCGATGGCGCGCCGGACACGTTCGGCCTCGGCACGATCGAAGCGGGTCGAGGCTCCGTCTTGGGCTCGTTTGGCGAGGTAATCGTCGAGCAAGAGGACGGCGACGAAGACGGCGAGGCCTTCCTCGAGACGCGCGAACCAGCGCCAAGGCATGACGAAACGATTGAGCGCCGTGCGGATGAGACGCACGCCCGGATGGTTGGAGCGCGCGGAGACTCCGGGCGCGGCCAAGAGACGCTGCACCTCGGCGTCGAGACGCAGTCCATAACGTTCGGCCACGCCGCGTAAAGCCGCCGCCCGAGCGGCCTCGCTCACCATCTGATCGACCCAAGGGATGGGGATCGAAGCGGCCAAACCTGCTGCAGCCGCATAGACCCCGGCGCGACTCGCGCTCATCCGCGAAGGGAGCTCGGCCGCTCGGTTTTGAGAAAAGGGTTCGTTTTCGTCGGACACGCGCGCAATGTAGCTCGGCCCCTTGGTGCTGCCAATCGCCAGAGCGCCCGATACGGCGTTCAGGCGGCGTGCGCTGGCGGGCCCTCGCCTTCTCAGGGTCGAGCTGTCAGGCTTGGGCCGTGCCTCTCGCTTACGAACCCTGGATGCTCCGTCTGACCTGCGGCCTCTTTGGCGCGCTGGCGGGGAGCTTCCTGAACGTCGCCATCC
>ERZ1066121.319-NODE-319-length-45272-cov-11.709446_pt1 | contig 45272 bp, 45 predicted proteins | sample MGYA00382768_ERZ1066121 | MGnify/ENA primary metagenome ERZ1066121 (study PRJEB33369, sample SAMEA5778351) | biofilm metagenome | biome: Industrial cooling water; feature: Water cooling tower basin; material: Biofilm | place: United Arab Emirates | collected...
GCGTTCGCCGTGCTTCTGGGCCAGCCGGTCGAGCGTGGCCACCACGTTGGCGATGCCCACCGTGTCCATGTGGCTGAACGGCCCGCCGGTGAAGGGCGCGAAGCCCCAGCCGAAGATGGCGCCGAGATCACCGTCCTGCGGGGTTTCCAGCACGCCTTCGCCCATGCAGCGCGCGCATTCGACGAGCTGGCGATAGAGCAGCCGTTCCTTCACCTCGGCCGGCGACGGCTGGTCGGCGGCGAGGCCACCGGCCACCGTGGCGCTCAGTTCCGGCCACAGGAACTTCTTCCCGCCGCCTTCGGGATAGACATAGAAGCCCTTGGCATTCTTGCGGCCGAAGCGGCCCAGCTCGTTCATCGTCTCGATGACGCTCTCGCCGGGGCCGCCCTTGTATGCGTCGCCCAGGTCCTTCTTCGTCTGCTGCGCGACCTTGTAGCTGAGGTCGAGGCCGACTTCGTCGTTCACCGCCAGCGGACCAACCGGCATGCCCATCTGCCTGCCGACATTCTCGATCAGCGCCGGGGTGGTGCCTTCGCCCAGCAGCGCCAGGCCTTCCTGCACATAGGTGCCGAAGCAGCGCGAGGTGTAGAAGCCGCGGCTGTCGTTGACGACGATCGGCGTCTTCCGGATCTGCGCGACATAATCCAGCGCCTTGGCGATGGCGGCGGCGCCGGTCTTCTTGCCGACGATGATTTCCACCAGCGGCATCTTCTCGACCGGCGAGAAGAAGTGGATGCCGATGAAATTCTCCGGCTTGTCCCACGCTTCCGCGAGGCCGGTGATCGGCAGGGTGGAGGTGTTGGAGCCGAAGATCACGTCTGGCCCCAGCACAGCTTGAGTCTTCTTCGTCACGTCCGCCTTAATCTCGCGGGTTTCGAACACCGCCTCGATGACGAGGTCGCAGCCGGCGAGATCATTGTAATCGGTCGTCGGCTTGATGCGGTCGAGGATGGCCTGCGCCTTGTCGGCCGGCATCTTCTTCTTGGCCAGCCGGTCAGCGGTATATTGCTTGCCCTTCTCGGCGGCCTCCTGCGTGGTGTCGAGCAGCACCACCTCGATGCCGGCCTGCGCCGAGACCATGGCGATGCCGGCGCCCATCAGGCCGGCGCCCAGCATGGCGACCTTCTTCGTCGGCAGCGGGGCCACGTCCTTCGGGCGGCGGGCGCCCTTCTCGGCGGCCTGCTTCGAGACGAACAGGCTGCGGATCATGTTGCCGGCCTGCGGATCGGCGACCACCTTGGCGAAATATTTGCTCTCGATGCGGATGGCGGTGTCCATCGGCACCTGGGTGCCTTCATAGACGGCGCTGAGGATGGCGCGCGGCGCGTTCATGTTGTCGCCCGCGTTCACGTGCGTCATCGCCGTGCCGCCCACGAAGATCTGCGCGAAGCCGGGGTTGAGGCCGGTCGCCGGCCCGCCGGGGAACTTGAAGTTCTTCGTGTCCCACGGCTGCACGCCGCCATTCGGGTTGGCCTTCACCCAGGCCTTGGCGCGGTCCACGATCTCGGCGGCCGGAGCCACTTCCTGCACCACGCCAAAACCCAGCGCTTCCTGCGGGGACATGTTCTTGCCCTGCAGCAGGTACATCAAGGCCGGCTGGATGCCCATCAGGCGCGGCAGGCGCTGGGTGCCACCGGCGCCCGGGAACAGGCCGACCATGATTTCCGGCAGACCCAGGGTGATCTTCGGATTGTCGGCGACCACGCGATAATGGCAGGCGAGAACGAATTCGAGGCCGCCGCCCAGCGCCAGGCCGTTCACGGCCGCCGCCACCGGCTTGCCGCAGGTTTCAAGGTCACGCAGCAGCTTGTTGAGGGTGAAGACCCCATCGAACAGCGCGGCCATCTTCGACTTGCCCTCGGGGAGCGCGGCGCCGGAACCGAACAGCGCGCCCATGCCCTTGAGGTCAGCCCCGGCCATGAAGCCGCTGGCCTTGCCGGAGGTGAGCACGGCGCCCTTCACGGCGTCGTCCGTCTTCAGCCGTTCGATGGCGGCAGCGAGATCGGCCTGCACCTCGGGCGTGATGACGTTCATCGACTGGCCGGGCACGTCGATGGTGAGGGTCAGGATGCCTTCGGCATCGAGTTCGGTGTGAATTGCGGTGGTCATTGGGGTTTCCCCTTTCGTGTCGATTCTGGCCCGTGACGTCGAACGGGCCACCAAGTTCGACGGCAAAGCCGCCGAATTGGCGGCCCGCCGGCCGGCGTGGGGCGAGTCAGAGGCGTTTCGGCGGCGTTGCCGCCTCCAACGCCTCAGCCGCCCTACACGCGCTCGATAATGGTACCAGTCCCCATCCCGGCACCCACGCACAGGTTGATCAGCGCGGTGCCCTTGCCGGTGCGCTCAAGCTCGTCGAGCACAGTGCCCAGGATCATGCCGCCGGTGGCGCCGAGCGGGTGGCCCATGGCGATGGCACCGCCGTTCACGTTGATCTGGTCGTGCGGGATGTCGAGCGCCTGCATGAAGCGCAGCACCACGGAGGCGAAGGCCTCGTTCAGTTCGAACAGGTCGATGTCGCTCTTCGACATGCCGGCGCGGGCCAGCACCTTCTTGGCAACGAACTCTGGCCCAGTGAGCATGATCATCGGTTCCGAACCGATCGAGGCCATGGCGCGGATGCGGGCGCGGGGTTTCAGGCCATATTTCTCGCCCATGGCCTTGTTGCCGATCAGGACGGCCGACGCGCCATCGACGATGCCACTGGAGTTGCCGCCGTGGTGGACATGATCGATCTTCTCGATTTCCGGGTAGCGCATCATGGCGATGGCATCGAAGCCCGGCATCTGCTCGCCCATCGCCTGGAAGGACGGGGCGAGGCCGCCCAGCGACTGCATGTCGGTGCCCGGGCGCATATGTTCATCATGCGCCAGCACCACTTCGCCGATCACGTCCTTCACCGGCACGATGCTCTTCTTGAAGCGGCCTTCCGCCCAGGCCTGCGCGGCGCGGCGCTGGCTCTCCACGGCGTAGGCGTCCACATCGGCGCGGCTGAAGCCGTACTTGGTGGCAATGAGGTCGGCGCCGATGCCCTGCGGCGCGAAGTAGGTCTTGTAGGCAACGGCCGGGTCCATTGCCCAGGCGCCGCCATCGGCCCCCATCGGCACGCGCGACATGGATTCGACGCCGCCACCGATGGCGAACATCGCCTCGCCGGCCATCACCTTGGCGGCGGCCATGTTGCAGGCTTCCAGACCGCTCGCGCAGAAGCGGTTGATCTGTACGCCAGCGGTCGTCTCGGCATAATCGGCGTTCAGCACCGCCACGCGGGCGATGTCGCTGCCCTGCTCGCCCACCGGGGCAACGCAGCCCAGCACCACGTCGTCCACATCGGCGGTGTCGATGCCGGTGCGATCCCGCACCGCCTGCAGTACCTGGGTGGCGAGCTGGATCGGCGTGATCTCGTGGCAAGCGCCGTCCTTGCGGCCCTTGCCGCGCGGTGTGCGAACGGCGTCGTAGATATAGGCTTCAGTCATCGTCGGGCCTTTCTTCCTTTGCTCCCCGCCCTGCAAACAGGGAGGGGAGTTGAACTCAAAACATCTCGGCGGGCAGCGCCATCACGGTCTCGGCGCCGGCTTCCAGTTGGGCTTTCAGGCTTTGGGTTTCCGGCAGCACGCGCGCCGCGAAGAAGCGCGCGGTGGCAAGCTTGGCGTTGAAGAAATCCGGATCGGCGGTCCCGGCATCCAGCGCCGCCAGCGACGCGCCGGCCATCTTCAGCCACATATGGCCCAGCGCAACATGGCCCATCATGCGCATGAAGGCGGTGGCGCCGGCGCCGGCATTGTCCGGGTTGGCCATGCCGTTCTGCAGCAGCCACATAATGCCGGTCTGCACGTCTGCCAGCGCCTTCGTCAGCGGCGCGGTGATGAAGGCCAGCCGTTCATCCGTAACGGCGGCGAGATCGGCCCCGACCAGCCCCAGCCAGGCCTGCGTGCCGCGCCCGCCCTTGGAACCGAGCTTGCGGCCCACCAGATCGAGCGCCTGGATGCCGTTGGTGCCTTCATAGATCATCGCAATCCGCGCATCGCGCACGAACTGATCCATGCCCCATTCGGCGATATAGCCATGGCCGCCCAGCACCTGCTGGCAGTTGGTGGCCACTTCATAGCCGCGATCGGTGCCATAGCCCTTGATGACCGGGGTCAGAAGGCTGATCAGGTCATCGGCCATCTCGCGCTCGGCGGCATCCGGGGCTTTCCGCGACAGGTCCACCCGCAGCGCCCCCCACAGCACCAGCGCGCGCATCCCCTCGGTATAGGCGCGCGCGTCCATCAGCATGCGGCGCACATCGGGGTGGACGATGATCGGATCGGCCTTGCCCTCGGGGTTCTTCGGCCCCGTCAGGGCGCGGCCCTGCAGGCGGCCCCTGGCGTAGTCCACGGCGTTCTGATAGGCGGCGTCGGCTTGGCCCAGGCCCTGGATGCCAACGCCCAGCCGCGCCGCGTTCATCATGATGAACATGGCGGCGAGGCCCTTCATCTCCTCGCCCAGCATGATGCCGGTGGCGCCATCATAGTTCATCACGCAGGTGGCGTTGGCGTGGATGCCCATCTTGTGTTCGATGCTGCCGCAGGTGACGGCGTTGCGCGCGCCAAGGCTGCCATCGTCGTTCACGATAAACTTGGGCACGATGAACAGGCTGATGCCCTTCACGCTGTCGGGCGCGCCCGGCGTCTTGGCCAGCACCAGATGGATGATGTTGTCGGACAGATCATGCTCGCCGGCGGAGATGAAGATCTTGGTGCCGGTGATCGCCCATGTGCCATCAGCGTTCGGTTCGGCACGGGTGCGGATGAGGCCAAGATCGGTGCCGCAGTGCGGCTCGGTCAGGTTCATGGTGCCGGTCCAGCGGCCTTCGACCATTGGCGGCAGCCACTTCGCCTTCTGCTCCGGCGAGCCCACCACCTCGATGGCGGCCTGTGCGCCTTCGGACAGGCCAGGATACATGCCGAACGCCATGTTGGACGCGGCGATATACTCCTGCAGCACCGCGCCGATCGTGTAGGGCAGGCCCTGGCCGCCATGGTGCGGATCGGCGATCAGCCCGCCCCAGCCGCCATCGCAGAACGCCTTGTAAGCCGCCTTGAAGCCATCGGGCGTCGTCACGCTGCCATCGGCATGGCGGGTGCAGCCCTGCCGGTCACCGGGCAGATTGAGCGGCGCCAGCACCTCGCCGCAGAACTTGCCGCCTTCGGTCAGGACGGCCTCGACGAGGTCGGGCGAGACGGCTTCAAAGCCCGGCACATTGCCGTGATTGTAGAGGCCGGCCACCGCCTCCAGCACGAACAGCGTGTCTTTCACCGGGGCGCGATAGGTGGGCATCTGGCTCTCGTTTCAGCTCTTCAGCGATTGTTCGACGATTTCGCAGAATTGTTGCAGCTCGTGGATCGTCGCATCGATATCGGCGCGCTGTTCCGTCAGCAGGGCGATGCGTGCCCGGCATTTTTCCAGCGTGACGCGCTTCTGCGTCAGCCGGTGATCGCCCACGTCGTAAAGGTCGATCATCTCGCGGATCTCGGCGAGGCTGAACCCCACGTTCTTGGCGCGCAGGATCCACGCCAGCCGGGCGCGGTCCCGCCTGGAATAGATGCGGTTCTGGCCCTGCCGCTCCGGCGCGATCAGGCCCTGATCCTCATAGAAGCGGATGGCGCGGGGCGTGATGTTGAAGGCAAGCGCCAGCTCGGTGATCGAAAAATGGCTGGCGTCCCCGGCGGCAGGCGGCGCGGGTGCCGTGGCAAAGGCGTGAAGGAGTTCCGCAGGAGTCGGAAGCTCGGCCTGATCGTTCATGGCCGAGAGGGGTAGTTGACGTTTACGTAAAGGTCAAGTTGCGGATGGCAGTGTTGACGTGCCGGAAGACGCCCGGCTCCGTGCGGCGGGACAGGGCGACAGTCGCCCGCGCCACCGCTTCGGCAGACAGACTGCCAAGGTCGCGCGGCAGGGCCAGATCCATCACAGGCGCGGCCCATTGCAGGAAACGCTCCACCGACCGGCGCTCGCTGCGCGGTCCGATGAGCAGGCCGGGCTGCAGGATGTCCAGCCGGGCAAAGCCCATTCGTTCAAGCGCTGCCTCCACCTCGCCCTTGGTGCGCGGGTAGAGCAGGCGGGCGTTGGGGTTGGCACCGACGCTGCTGACGAGGATGAAGTGGCTGACGCCGGCAGCCTTCGCGGCGCGGGCGAAGGCGAGGACGGCATCGTGATCCACAGCGCGGAAGGCGGCGTCGCTGCCGGCCTTGGCCCGCGTGGTGCCGAGCGAACACACCGCCACTTCGGCGGGCGGCAGCGGCGGCAGATCGTCGAAATCGGCGACCACACCCGGCTGGCCGGGGATGGGCCGGCGACTGACCGGGATGGCCTCATGGCACAGGCCCAGCACCAGCCCACCCACCAGACCGGTGGCCCCCGCCAGCAGGATGCGCGGCGCGGTCACGCCATCACCAGCTTGCCGCCCTCCAGCCGGCGATAGAAGCAGGTCTGCCGGCCGGTGTGGCAGGCCGGCCCGGCGGGCTCCACCACCAGCAGCAGGCAATCCTGATCGCAGTCCACCCGGATTTCCACCACGCGCTGGATGGCGCCCGATGTGGCGCCCTTGTGCCAGAGTTCGCGGCGCGAACGGCTCCAGTAATGCGCCTCGCCGGTGGCCAGCGTCGCGGCCAATGCATCGGCGTTCATGTGGGCGACCATCAGCACCTGCCCCGATGCGGCATCCACCGCCACGGCCGTCAGCAGGCCATCGCTGTTCCAGCGCGGGTGGAATTCAAGGGTTTCGTCCAGCGAATGGCTCATGTGACACTTTCATCACAACTGGAGGGCAGACAAAGCCTGTGGCCTCCCCTATATGGCGCGCCATCTGCCGAAAGACAAAGGCCGCCCCCGATGGACCAGATGCTCACCACCGATCCGTGGGAACAAGACCATCTCCACGAGGAATGCGGCGTGTTTGGCGTCTATGGCGCCGATGGCGCGGCAGCGCTGGTGGCGCTGGGCCTGCACGCGCTGCAGCACCGCGGCCAGGAAGCCGCCGGGATCACCAGCTTCGATGGCAAGGAATTCCACACCCACCGCGCCATGGGGCATGTGGCCGGCAATTTCGACAATGACGCGGTGATCGGCCAGCTGAAGGGCGAGGTCGCCATCGGCCACAACCGTTATTCCACCACCGGTGAGACGGCGCTGCGCAACGTGCAGCCGCTGTTCGCCGAACTGGCCTCCGGCGGCTTCGCGGTGGCCCACAACGGCAATATTTCCAACGCCATGACGCTGCGGCGCGAACTGGTGCGGCGCGGCGCCATCTTCCAGTCGACCAGCGATACCGAGGTGATCATCCACCTTGTCGCCACCTCCTCCTATCGCACCTTGCTCGATCGCTTCATCGATGCGCTGAAGCGGGTGGAGGGCGCCTACAGCCTCATTTGCCTCACCAGCGAAGGCATGCTGGCCTGCCGCGATCCGCTCGGCATCCGGCCGCTGGTGCTCGGCCGGCTGGGCGATTCCTATATCCTCGCCTCCGAAACCGTGGCGCTCGACATGGTGGGCGCCACCTTCCTGCGACAGGTGGAGCCGGGCGAGCTGATCATCATCACCGGCCGCGGCATGCGCTCGATCCGCCCGTTCGCCGCCCAGCGCGCGCGGCCCTGCATCTTCGAGCATGTCTATTTCAGCCGGCCCGATTCGATGATGGACGGCGCGTCGGTCTATGAGGTGCGCAAGCGCATCGGCGCCGAGCTCGCCCGCGAAAACCCGGTGGAGGCCGACATGGTGGTTCCGGTGCCCGACAGCGGCGTGCCTGGCGCCATCGGCTATGCCCAGGAAAGCGGCATCCCCTTCGAACTGGGCATCATCCGCAGCCACTATATCGGCCGCACCTTCATCCAGCCCGGCGACCAGATCCGCAACCTGGGCGTGAAGCTGAAGCACAATGCCAACCGCGCGCTGATCGCTGGCAAGCGCATCGTGCTGATCGATGACAGCATCGTGCGCGGCACCACCAGCGTGAAGATCGTGCAGATGCTGCGCGAGGCCGGCGCCGAGGAAGTGCACATGCGTATCGCCAGCCCGCCGACCCGGCACAGCTGCTTCTATGGCGTCGACACGCCGGAACGCTCCAAGCTGCTGGCCGCGCAGATGGATATCGAGCGGATGCGCGATTTCATCAAGGTGGACAGCCTGGCCTTCCTGTCCATCGACGGCCTCTATCGCGCCGTCGGCGAACCGGCCCGCGACGAGCACGCCCCGCAATATTGCGACGCCTGCTTCACCGGCGACTATCCCACCCGCCTGACCGACCAGGAGGAAGTGGAAGTGCCGGACCAGCTGAGCCTGCTGGCGGAGCGGGTCATATAGATCCTCCCCAAACTTGTTTGGGGAGGGGGACCGCGCGAAGCGTGGTGGAGGGGCCTGCACCGCAACGCCCCTCCACCGCCGTGCCGGCGGTCCCCCTCCCCATTCCAAGAATGGGGAGGAACCATCTTGCCCCGCCCGCTTCACCCCCTTAAGGCCCCCGCATGACCGACATCACCGACAAGAAGCTCGCCCTCGTCACGGGCGCCAGCCGCGGCATTGGCGCCGCAACTGCCGAGCTGCTGGCCCGCGAAGGCTGGCACGTGATCCTCACCGCCCGCAGCGAGACCGGCCTGGCCGAGGTGGATGATCGCATCCACAAGGCCGGCGGCACCGCCACCATCGCGCCCTTCGATCTGGCCGATGGCGAGGCGATCGACCGGCTCGGCAATGCCGTGGGCGCGCGCTGGGGCCGGCTGGATGCGCTGATCCTCAACGCCGCGCAGCTGGGCACGCTGGCCCCGGTGCCACATCTCGACCTCAAGGAATGGGACCGGCTGCTGGCGCTCAATCTCACAGCCAACATGCGGCTGATCCGCGCCTTCGATCCCTGGCTCAGGCAGTCGGCCGCCGCGCATGTCGTGGCGGTCACCTCGTCGGTGGCCAGCACCCCGCGCGCCTATTGGGGCGGCTATGCGGTGTCGAAGGCGGGGCTGGAAAATCTCGTCAGCACCTATGGCGAGGAGGTGCGCAACATCTCGAACATCCGCACCCACATCGTCGATCCCGGCGCCACCCGCACCACGATGCGCGCCCGCGCCTATCCGGGTGAGGATCCGCAGCGGCTGAAACCGCCGGAAGATGCGGCAAAGCTGATCCTGGCGGCGCTGAACGGCTGAGAGATCAGGCCCTCAGGGATCAGGCCGCGCGGCTGCTGCGGCGCAGCTTTTCCAGCTTCTTCAGCAGCATGTCGCGCTTGAGCTTGCTCAGGTGATCGATGAACAGCACGCCGTTCAGATGGTCCATCTCGTGCTGCAGGCAGGTGGCGAGCAGGCCATCGAGCTTCTCGTCGTACGGCTTGCCGTGCTCGTCGAGCCACTTCACCTGGATTTCGGCCGGGCGCTGCACATCGGCGAACATCTCGGGCACCGACAGGCAACCTTCCTGATAAACCGACAGTTCGTCTGACGCCCAGACGATCTCGGGATTGATGAACACGCGCGGTTCCTTCACCCGCACGATGTCCTCAGGCTTGGCATCCTCAGGCGTATCATCCGCTTCCGGCTGCAGATCGATCACCAGGATGCGCTCCGGCACGCCGACCTGGATGGCGGCAAGGCCGATGCCCGGCGCGTCATACATGGTCTCGAACATGTCGGCGATCAGCTGGCGATGCGCGTCGGTGACAGTCTCTACGGCCAAGCTGATCTGCTTGAGGCGCGGATCGGGAGTCTCGATGATGGGAAGGATGGCCATGCGCTGCGAGGTATGGCGCGCGGGGGTTGGCGTCAAGGGTTGGGGGGATTTGCAGCGCCCGGTATGGCCACGTCGCGGCGAAGCCGCAATGCCTGCCCCGGACTTGATCCGGGGTCAGACGAGTCAAAAAGGGCGGGGTGTTGGCCCCGCCCTTCTTGCTCGCTGGCCGACCTGGCCGGAGTCCGTGGCTATCGCGCTGCAATAGCCACTGGCCCGACTGCGATCAGAACATTGACCGCAGCGTGATGCCATAGGTCCGCGGCTCACCCGGGAAGGCGATGAACAGGCCGTTGGCGTTGGGCGCAAAGCCGCGCGCCACCTGGCGGAAAGTGGCCCCGCCCTGCAGCGGCGCATCCGCCGAGATCTGGGCATAGGTGGTGTTGAGCAGATTCTGTGCCCACAGCTCGATGCCCCAGATGCGATCCTTGCCATAGAGGCCGATGCGCGCATTCATCACGCCGAAGCCCGGTTCTTCCTTCTCGAAATCGAGATCGGAGCCGGTGTTGAACTCGCTCATCCAGCGATAATCGACATAGAAGAGCGCCGAGAGTGTGTCATTGATCTGCGGCGTCCAGCTGACGTTGCTGGTGATCACGTGCGGCGAGGCGTTGGACAGCAGCTGGCCCGGCAGCTGGAACAGCGTCGGCGCCAGGCTGCTGCCGTTGGTGCCGGTCATGTTCTTGGCATAGCGGCTTTCGGCATAGGTGTAGCCCAGACCGATGTTGACGTTCTTCACCGGGTTCAGGAAGGCTTCCAGTTCGACACCCTTGGAGGTGAGGCCGGGGCCGGTGCGGCCTGCCGGACAGGCCGAGTTGCCGGCCGTCAGGTCGCGGTCGCGGCCGCCCAGATCATCCCGGCAGCCGCCGATATTGGCGACTTCAAAGTTGACGCCGTTGAAGGTGTTCAGCTGGAAGTTGCTGAATTCCTGATAGAACAGCGCCGCATTCAGGCGGAAGCCCTTGAAGTTCAGCTTGGCGCCGATTTCATAGGCATCCACGTCTTCGGCGTTGAACGTCAGATCGGTGGGGCGCGGGTTGTTGGCCACCAGCGCCGAGGTGTCGAGGTTGAAGCCGCCCGCCTTGTAGCCGCGCGAGTAGGACAGATAGGTGAGGATCTCGCGGGTCGGCGTGTAGGTCAGCACGGCGGTGCCGGTCACCCGGTCTTCGCTGAAGGTGGCGCCTGGCGCATTGCGGTTGAAGCCCGGCCCGGCGGTGCCGTTGATCACGCAGGGCAGGTTGGCCAGGCTGGCCAGCGGCGAGGCGCGCAGCGCGCCGCAGAAGCCGTTGTTGGCCTGGAAGCGCGTATCGAGGAACTTCCTCTCGTTGGTGTAGCGCAGGCCCAGCGTCAGGCTCAGCTTGTCGGGCACGATCTTGATGACGTTGTGGGTGAAGATCGCATAGTTGCGGCTGCGCTGCCGGAACTCGTTGTTCACCACGCCGGTGTTGTTCAGCAGATTCTGCCCGGCCGGCGGCACATAGCCGATCTGGGCGGCCACGTTGTAGAAGCCGCCGCGCGTGTCGACCGGCGCGCCGGGGATCAGCCCGCCCTGGCCCGACAGCGCCAGGATCTGCGCCCGGGTGGCCGCTGGCAGCGCCGGGTTGGCGCCCAGCGCCGCGGCCAGCGGCCGGTTGAAGCAGCTGCTGTCAGATGTGTTGATCAGGCCCAGCTGGCCCGTGGCGCGGGCAAAGGTGTCAGAGAGCACGCAGTTGGCATAACGCTCATAGTCGTTGCCATATTTCAGATCATCATCGGCCGAGAGGATTTCATCGGCGTAATAGCCGCCCACCAGCCAGTCCAGCCGGTCGTTGAAGGCGGTGCCCTGCAGGCGCAGCTCCTGGGTGAAGGTGCTGAACTTCCTGTCTTGATCGCGGCGGCGCAGGATATCAAGGCTGTTGAAATCCGCGTCCTGCGCGGCCTTGTTCTTGAACACGCGATAGGCGGTGATCGACGTGAGGTTCACGCCGCCCAGCGCCCAGTTGATCTCGCCCGACACACCCCAGTCGCGGGTGGACTGGAAGAAGCCCTCACCCGGCGTGATCGAGGTGTCGCGCACAAAACGCTCACCGGCCGGCGGGGTGATCACCGTGCCGCCCAGGCCACGCATGATGCCCAGAATGGTGTTCGGCGTCTGGTTCACGTTGCCGGCGGCATCACGCACCAGGTTGTTCGGCGTCAGATAGACGGCGCCGCAGCATTCCTCGTCCTTCTGGTTGTAATCGCCGATGATGCGGATGGTCAGATCCTCGGTCGGCTTGGCCAGCAGCTGGCCGCGGAGCAGCCAGCGGTTGCGATCCGCCAGCGTACGGCCCGACACGACATCGCGCAGGAAGCCATCGCGCTCGTTCCACAGGCCATCGATGCGGAAGGCCAGCTTGTCGGCGATGATCGGGCCGGTAAGGCTGCCCATCAGGCGCTTGTTGTCATAATTGCCGTAGGTGGCTTCGACGATGCCGCCAAACTCGAACTTCGGCTGGGCGGTGGTGATGCTGATCAGACCGGCCGAGGCATTGCGGCCGAACAGCGTGCCCTGCGGGCCGCGCAGGATTTCGATGCGCTCCAGCTCGCCCAGATCGGTGAGGCCAACGCCGGTGCGGCTGCGATAGACACCATCGATGAACACCGCGACCGAGCTTTCGAGGCCGGGGTTCTCACCTACGGTGCCGATGCCGCGCACGCGGGCGGCGCCGTTGGATTCGTTGGTGGCGGAGGAGACCAGCAGCGACGGGGCGAGCTGGGCGATCTGGCGGATGTCGTTGCCGCCCGAATTGCGCAGCTGCTCCATGGTGACGGCGGTCACCGCGATCGGGATCTTCGACAGGCCTTCGGAACGCCGGGTGGCGGTGACGATGATCTCGGCATTGTCGATGGTGTCGTCCTGCGCGGTTTGCTGGGCTTCCTGTGCCATGGCGGCGGCGGGCAGCAGCAAGGTGGCGGCGGCGGTGGCAAGCAGAAGGCTGCGCATCTCATATTCTCCCCAAGGGTTGGCGGGCCGGCCATGGTTGCGGCACTTGCCCGAGCGAACCGCTGGCTATCCCACCTGACTCCACAGCGGAAGTGCGACCTTTGCGTGCGCATGCAATCACCTTGCGCCGTGTTGCATTACTGTCACACTCCTGCCTGCCTTGCTTCACAGCTTGCGGCGGCCGGGCCGGGCGGGCAGCTTCGGCGGCAACCTGGGGAGACGATGATGAACCGACTGGCAGGCAAGGTGGCGCTGATCACGGGCGCGGCGCAGGGGCTGGGCGAGGCAATGGCGCGGCGCATGGCCGAGGAAGGCGCCCGGCTGGTGCTGACCGACATCAACGAGGCCGGGGTGAAGGCCGTGGCCGCCAGCATCGGGGAGGCCGCGGTGGCCTGCCGCCACGATGTCACCAGCATCGAGGACTGGAACGCCGCCATCGCCTTTGCCGAGGAACAATGGGGCGGCTTCCACGTGCTGGTCAACAATGCCGGGATCGCCGGCGGCTCGACGGTGGAGGCCACCGATTTCGAGACCTGGAAGCGCGTGCACAGCATCGATCTGGACAGCGTGTTCCTGGGCTGCAAGCTCAGCCTGCCCACCATGGCCCGCACCGTGCGCGAGACGGGCGTGCGCGGCAGCATCATCAACCTGTCCAGCATCGCCGGCGTGATCGCCGCCCACAATTCGGCCGCCTACAACAGCGCCAAGGCCGCCGTGCGCCACCTGACGAAAAGCGTCGCCCTGCACTGCGCCAAGCAGCAATATCGCATCACCTGCAACAGCATCCACCCGGTGTTCATCGACACGCCGATCCTGAAGGGCATCACCGACACGCTGGGTCGCGAGGCAGGCCTCGCCAAGCTCGGCCGCCAGATTCCGCTGGGCGCGGTGGGGGAGCCGGACGACATCGCCTGGGCCGCCGTCTATCTGGCCAGCGACGAGGCCAAGATGGTGACGGGCCACGGGCTCTACGTGGATGGCGGGATATCCGCGATGTAGTCGCTGCCGGGCGCGCGGATAACGCTCGGCGTTATCCGCCGACTCCGGCAAGACCGGCCGGGCTGGCGGCTGGCCCACCGGCCAGCCGAACAGCTTCGACGGCGCGGCTTTGCCGCGACGCAACTTGTTCTTCCTTCATCTCCATCCCCGCGCCCGAACAGGAAATTCGCACGCCTTGTGCCACATGAACTTTGCGCAACCTGCGCGCCCTTCCCCTTGCGCGACGGCCCGGCAGTGTCCACGCAAATCACTGAATTCGCAGGGAGGGAGGGGCCCCGCCGATGTTCAGTGCGATGGACGCGCAATCGCGCAGCCTGGTGCCGGATGTGCAGTTCGCGCTGCCGGCGCCGCCGCTGCGGCCGCTGATCACCACCTATTATTATGTCGCCACCCCGGTGCCGCTGGTCGATCATCTCCATCCAGAATGGGGCAATCTGCGTTTCACGCTGGCCGGCGCATGGACCGTCACCCGCCCCGGCCGCAGCGAGCCGACCCCGCCGGAACACGCCCTGTTCGGCCCCAGCGACCGCACCGGCACGGTGGCCACCGAGGGCCAGGCGCGCATGGCCGGCGCCGGGCTGACCGCGCTGGGCTGGAGCCAGCTGATCGGCGAACCGGCGCATCTCCATGCCAATGGCATGCGCGCACTCGGCGACAGGCTGGGGGCCGAGGCCGATGCCCTGCGCGCCCGCCTTGTGGAAGCCGCCTGGCCAGAAATGCCGGCGCTGTTCGATGCGTTCTTCGCCGGCCTCGCCGCCCGTGCCCCGGCACCTGATCCGCTGATCGAACGGGTGCAGGCCGCGCTGATGTCGGGCAAAATCGAGACGGTGCCGGGGTTTGCGGCGGAACTCGGCCTCACCGAACGTACGCTCGAACGGCTGTGCAAGCGGGTGTTCGGCTTCACGCCGAAGCGGCTGCTGCGCCGGCAGCGCTTCCTGCGCACGCTGGCCGAGATCGGCGACCGGCTCGACCAGCCGCTCTCCACGCTGCTCGATGGCAGCTATTACGACCAGTCGCACTTCATCCGCGAATTCCGCACCTTCATGGGGATGACGCCCACCGCCTATTGCAACGCGCCGCGCCAGATGATGCGCCGCGCCGGACAGGCCCGCCAGGCCGCCGCCGGTGCGCCGGTGCAGGGGCTGCACCGGGGCGGCTGAGGCAGCGGGCCGCAGCGCGGATTTCCTGCCCGGGCGCTTTTGCGTTAAGGGGCGCCGATGACGACTCACGCCCCCTCGAACATTGCGCCGGCCGGCGGCATCATGCCGATCCCCGGCCCGTCTGATCCGCTGGTGGTGCCGCGCAAGACGCCGGCCGCCCGCGCTGATGGCCGCACTGACCTGATTGGCCTTGATCGCCCGGCGATTGCCGCCGCGCTGGAAGGCATCGGGCTGGACGCCAAGACCGCCCGCATGCGCAGCCGTCAGCTGTGGCACTGGATCTACCATCGCGGTGCCACCGATTTTACCGCCATGACCAACATCGCCAAGGAACATCGCGCGCTCTTCGCCCAGCATTTCCTGGTCAGCCGGCCCGAGGTGGTGACGGCGCAGGTCTCGCTGGATGGCACGCGCAAGTGGCTGCTGCGCTTCGCCGATGGCGAGGAAGCCGAATGCGTGTTCATCCCCGATGCGACGCGCGGCACGCTGTGCGTGTCCAGCCAGGTCGGCTGCACATTGAATTGCCGCTTCTGCCACACCGGCACGATGAAGCTGGTGCGCAACCTCACCCCAGCCGAGATCGTGGGCCAGGTGATGCTGGCGCGCGACGCGCTGGGCGAATGGCCGGGCGCGACGCCGGTGCCGATCACCCGGCCCGCTGTCAGCGATGCCGCCGACGATCTGGACGAGGACGAGACGCCGTGGATCCCCGGCGCCCACAATCCGGGCAGCAACTACACGCCGGACGGGCGCATGCTCACCAACATCGTGATGATGGGCATGGGCGAGCCGCTCTACAATTTCGACAATGTGAAGGCCGCGCTGCAGATCGTCATGGATGGCGAAGGGCTGGGCCTGTCCAAGCGCCGCATCACCCTGTCCACGTCGGGCGTGGTGCCGATGATGGCGCGCGCCGGGGCGGAAATCGGTGTCAACCTCGCTGTCTCGCTGCACGCCGTCACCAAGGAGATCCGCGACGAGATCGTGCCGCTCAACCGCAAATATGGCATCGAACAGCTGCTGGAGGCCTGCGCCGCCTATCCGGGTGCCAACAATGCGCGGCGCATCACCTTTGAATATGTGATGCTGAAGGGCAAGAACGACAGCGACGCGGACGCGCGCGAGCTGGTTCGCCTGATCCGCAAATATCGCCTGCCGGCCAAGGTGAACCTGATCCCGTTCAACCCGTGGCCGGGCAGCTTCTATGACTGTTCGGACAATGATCGCATCCGCGCCTTTTCCGACATCGTCTTCAAGGCCGGCATCTCCTGTCCGGTGCGCACGCCGCGCGGGCGGGACATCCTGGCAGCCTGCGGCCAGCTGAAGACCGCTTCGGAAAAGATCACCCGCGCCGAACTCGACAAGCGGGCGGCGGAGAAGGAAGCCGCCTGGGTGGATTGAGGCGCGCGCCTCAGGGAGCGCCGCCCGGAAGGGTGCGCTCCACGACCCGCATATAGTCCCGGCTCAAGGGCAGCGTGTTCCGCCGCTTGGTCAGCTGGATCTGCACGTTCATGTGGCCATCATTGGCGAAGGCGCAATAGGCGGCCGCCAGGTAGAACATCCACATCCGGTAGAAGCGGCCATCGTAGAGCTTGATGATCTCGGCCTGCCTGGCCTCGCAGCGGTCATACCAGGCCTTCAGTGTGTGTGCATAATGGAGGCGCAGCACCTCCATGTCGGTGATCCACAGCCAGGCGCGCTCGATGGCGGGGATGATCTGCGAGACGGCGGGGGAATAGCCACCGGGAAAGATATATTTCGCCGTCCACGGGTCGGTCGCGCCCGGCCCGTCGGCACGGGCGATGGTGTGGATGAGCGCCACACCATCTGTGGCCAGCAGCCGCTCCACCGTGTCGAAGAACTGGCGATAATGCGGCAGGCCGACATGCTCGAACATGCCGACCGAGACGATCCGGTCATACTGTCCGGTCATGGCGCGATAGTCGATCAGCTGGAAATCGACGCCCGTCAGCCCCTGCCGCTGGGTCTCGGCGCGGGCATATTTCAACTGCTCTTCTGAAAGCGTGATCCCGGTCACCTGCGCGCCCGACACCTTGTGCAGATAGCGCGCCAGCCCGCCCCAGCCGCAGCCGATGTCGAGGACGCGCATCCCCGGCTTCAGGTCGAGCTTGGCGGCGATATGCGCCAGCTTGGCTTCCTGCGCGGCTTCGAGCGTGGTGATGCCCGGCGCCCAGTAAGCGCAGCTATATTGCCGGTGTGGATCGAGGAAGAGATCGTAGAGCCGGTCATCAAGGTCATAATGATGGGCGACATTGCGCTTGGATCGGCGGGCGAAGTTGATCCCGTCCCACCAGGCCGCGACGCGCGCCTGCCGCCACAGCGCAAAGCGCACCGGGTTGTCGCGTTCCCAGCGCAAATTCCAGGTGACCAGATCGAGCAGCGCGAAGATGTCGCCCTGCTCCAGCGTCAGCCGGCCATCCATGAAGGCCTCGCCGGCCCCCAGCGCCGGATTGAGCGCGATGGCGCGAGCGGTGGCATTGCTGGCCAGCCGGATGCGCACGGGCGCACGGGCGGGATCGGGGCGGCCATAGCGGCGTTCCCGCCCGGCCGGATCGACCACGATCAGCTCGCCCTGCTGCAGGAAGCGTGTGAACAGGCGATCGAACAGCAGCATGAACCCATGCTGCCTGTTATGGCAGAATCGTCAAGGCATGGCTTCGATAGCCGGCAGCTTTGGCGCGCTCAGTCCTTGGCGCGCGCCACGCTCACCATCGCCGGGCGCAGCAGCCGGTCGCGGATGGTCCAGCCGCTGGCCAGTTCGGCCACCACGCTGCCGGCGTCCTGCTCTGCATCGACCTCGATCATTGCCTGGTGGCGGTTGGGATCCAGCGGCTCTCCGGGCGTGATCTCGATGCGGGCGATGCCCTGGCGGCCGAAGATGGCGAGCAGCTCGCGCTCGGTCGCCTCGATGCCGGCCCGCACATTGTCGAAGCCCTCGGCGGGCAGCGCGGCCACGGCGCGCTTCAGATTTTCGGCCACCGCCAGCATCTCGCGGGCAAAGCCGGTGACCGCATATTGGGTGGCCTCCGCCTTGTCGCGCTCCAGCCGGCGGCGGGTGTTCTCCAGATCGGCCATGGTGCGCAGCACCCGGTCCCTCAGCTCGGCGATCTCCTGGTCCTTTGCAGCGAGGGCCTCGGCAAGATCGGCCTCGCCGGAGGTTTCGGGGGCGGTTTCGGAAGCGGTTTCGGGCGTTTCGGTGTCTTCGGTCATGATACCAGTCTGCTCAGGGTTCGGGCGGTATAGTCCACCATGGGGATGACCCGCGCATAGTTCAACCGGGTCGGCCCGATAACCCCCACAACGCCGATCACCCGGCCATCGCTGCCCCGATAGGGCGATGCAATCACGCTGGACCCCGACAGCGAGAACAGCCGCGATTCGGCGCCGATGAAGATGCGGGTGGCATCGGCACCGCGGGCGCGCTCCAGCAGGCGGATCAACTCGGCCTTGTCTTCCAGATCATCGAGCAGCTGGCGCACGCGTTCCATATCGACCTCGCCTTCGATCAGGTGGGCCTGCCCGCGCACGATCAGCACCGGGCGGGCCGCGGCATCGGACGACCACACCGCAAGCCCGGCCGCCACCGCCGATTGCGTGAGCGCATCGAGCGTGGCGCGATCCCGCGCAATCTCGCCTTGCAGCCGCGCCATCGCCTCGGCCAGCGTCAGCCCGGCCAGCCGCGCGCTGATATAGTTGGCGGCCGCTTCCAGCGTCGCTGGCAGCACGCCCGCCGGCAGATCGAGCAACCGGTTTTCCACGCTGCCATCGGCGCCCACCAGCACCACCAGCGCCCGCGCCGGCGAGAGTGGCACGAAGCTCAACTGCCGGATCACCAGCTCGCGGCCCGGCACCATCACCAGCCCGGCGCAGTGCGACAGGCCCGACAGCGCCGCGGTGGTGCGGGTCAGCGCCTCTTCCATGGCCACGCCCGGCGCCAGGCCCGCTTCCAGCGCGGCGCGTTCATCATCGGTGGGTTCGGCGGCCTGCATCATGCCATCGACGAACATCCTTAGGCCAAGCTCGGTGGGCAGCCGCCCGGCAGAGGTGTGCGGCGCGGCGAGCAGGCCGAGTTCCTCCAGATCCTGCATGACGTTGCGGATCGACGCCGCCGACAGGCCAAGCCCGCCCCCCTTCGACAGGGTGCGGCTGCCCACCGGCGCGCCGGACGCCAGATAGGCATCGACGATCTGCCGGAAAATCTCGCGGGCACGGTCGTTCAACTCGGCGAGCGACGGCGTTTGCTGCATGGCGCCAATCTATGCACAGCCGGGGTGGGGCGCAATGGGCGCTTCCCTTCGGCGCGCCCACACCATAAGGCCAGCCGCGACTCTGCAACGAAAGGCTGTTTCCCATGCGTCCCTCCGGCCGCGCCCCCGATCAGATGCGCTCGATCGAGATGATCCCCGGCTTTTCCGCCCACGCCGAAGGCTCCTGCCTCGTCAAGTTCGGCAACACCCATGTGCTGGTGACGGCCAGCGTGGAAGACCGGGTGCCGCCGTGGCTGCGCGGCGGCGGCAAGGGCTGGGTGACGGCCGAATATGGCATGCTGCCACGCGCCACCCACACACGCGGTTCCCGCGAAGCCGCCAAGGGCAAGCAATCAGGCCGCACCCAGGAAATTCAGCGCCTGATCGGGCGGAGCTTGCGCGCTGTCACCGATCTGGCGCTGCTGGGCGAACGCCAGATCACGCTGGATTGCGACGTGATCCAGGCCGATGGCGGCACCCGCACCGCGGCCATTTCCGGCGCCTGGGTGGCGCTGCGGCTGGCCATCGATCATATCCACAAGGCCACGCCGCTGGCCGGCGACCCTTTGGCCACGCAGGTCGCGGCGATCAGCTGCGGGGTCTACAATGGCACGCCGGTGCTCGATCTCGACTATGTCGAGGATTCATCGGCCGGCACCGACGCCAATTTCGTGCTGACCAACCAGGCCGGCATCGTGGAAGTGCAGGGCACCGCCGAGGGCGAGCCGTTCGATGAGGAAACCCTTCTCAGGCTGCTGCGCCTCGCGCGCATCGGCTGCACGCACGTGTTCGCCGCGCAGGCCAGGGCGGTCGGCCGGTGAGGAGGCTCCAGCGCCAACTGTCCCGGGGCAAGCTGGTGCTGGCCACGCACAATCCCGGCAAGGTGGTGGAGCTGGCCGAACTGCTGGCACCCCACGGGCTGGAGGTCGTCTCGGCCGGCAGCCTTGGCCTGCCGGAACCGGACGAGACGGAAACCACGTTCATCGGCAATGCCCGGTTGAAGGCGCTGGCGGCGGCCACCGCCAGCGGCCTGCCGGCGATTGCCGACGACAGCGGCCTGTGCGTGCACGGGCTGGGCGGCGCGCCCGGCATCTATTCGGCGCGCTGGGCGGGCGCGGACAAGGATTTTTCTGCGGCGATGTCCCGGGTGAACGATGAACTGGGCACGTTGCCCCGCACCGCCCATTTCATCTGCGCGCTGTGCGTCGCCTGGCCCGATGGCCACAGCGAGGTGGTGGAAGGCCGGGTGGACGGCACGCTCGTGTGGCCACCGCGCGGGCAGAACGGCTTCGGCTATGACCCGATGTTCCTGATGGACGGCAAGGCGCAGACCTATGGCGAGATGCCGCGGGCCGAGAAGGAAGCCGACAACCACCGCGCCCGCGCGTTCCGGTTGCTGGATGCGCTGTTGCCGGCGGTGCGTTGATGGCCGCTGACGCGGCACCCTCCCCCAGCCCCTCCCTTCCAGGGAGGGGGGCCGTAAAATCTCCCCTCCCTGGAAGGGAGGGGCTGGGGGAGGGTCGCGAGCGCAGTGAGCACGTCGCCCTCTACGTCCACTGGCCGTTCTGCGTCACCAAATGCCCCTATTGCGATTTCAACAGCCATGTTCGCGAGTCCGTGGATCAGCAGGCCTGGGCCAAGGCCCTCCTCGCCGATCTCGCCTTTGAAGCCGCCCGCCTGCCCGGCCGCCGGCTGGCCAGCATCTTCTTCGGCGGCGGCACCCCCAGCCTGATGCCGCCCACAACAGTTGCGGCCATCATCGAGGCGGCGACGCAGCACTGGACGCCCGAGCCCGATCTGGAAATCACGCTGGAGGCCAACCCGTCGAGCGTGGAGGCGGCGCGCTTTGCCGGCTTCGCCAGCGCCGGGGTCAACCGGCTGTCGCTGGGCGTGCAGGCGCTCGATGATGCCGCGCTGAAGCTGCTCGGCCGCCCGCACGATGTCGCCACCGCGCTGGCCGCGCTCGACGTGGCCCAGGCGACCTTCGGCCGGGTGAGCTTCGATCTCATCTATGACCGGCCGGGGATGACGCGGGAGGCCTGGGCTGCCGAACTGTCCCGCGCGCTCGGCTTCGGCACCAGCCACCTGTCGCTCTACCAGCTCACCATCGAGCCCGGCACGCGTTTTGCCGTCCTGTTTGCGCGCGGCGAACTCGTGCTGCCCGATGAAGACACCAGCGCCGATCTGTTCGCCATCACGCAGGAGATGACGGCGCAGGCCGGCCTGCCGGCCTATGAAATCTCCAATCATGCCGCCCCCGGCGCGCAAAGCCGGCACAATCTCACCTATTGGCGCTATGGCGATTATGCCGGCATCGGGCCGGGTGCCCATGGCCGGCGCGGCGGCATCGCCACGCTGCGCCGCAAGAAGCCCGAGCATTGGCTGGCCGGTGTCAGCGAGGCCGGGCACGGCATGGAGAGCGAGACGCCCCTCAGCGCCACCGAACGCGCCACCGAGGCGCTGGTGATGGGCCTGCGGCTGGCCGAAGGGCTGGACGCCGCCCGCTTCGAGGCCCGCACCGGCACGCCTCTGGCCGCTGCCGTGAAGCCCGATGCCGTCGCCCGGCTGGCCGCGCAGGGCCTGCTGCACGCCGATTCGTCCGGCATATGCCTCAGCGCCGCCGGCTGGCCGCTTGCCAACGCTGTGCTGGCCGAAATTGCGGCCTAGAAGCTCGTTGGCGCCGGCGAGACGACGCCGGTGCCGAGCTGGTCCACCTCCAGCGCCCGTTCCGCCACGCCGCTGGCGCTGAAGCGGAAGGCGCCATCGATACCGGCAAAGCCGTCGCGCGCCATCAGTGCCGCTTTCGGGAAGGGCTGGCCCAGCGGCCAGTTCGCCGCCAGCCCGCTGGCCAGCAGCACCGCATCATAGCCCAGCGAGGCCAGCCGCGACGGGTTGCTGCCATGCTTCGCCCGATAGCGCGCCGCCAGCCCGTTGAAGCGCGCATCGGAAACGGTGGCATAGAGCGCGCCCTTCAGCGCCGGCACCCGGGCCAGGTCCGGTTCGTTGTTCCACAATTCGGTGCCCAGGATCACCGCCTGCCCCGGCCCGGCACCATAACGCGCCAGCGGGCCGAGGAAGCGTGCCGCCACCGCGCCGGAATCGGCAATCAGCAGCGCCTGGAACGGCACTGGCGCCAGCGCGCCGGCCACCCGCTCCACCGTGCCATCGGGCCTGATCTGCGGGCGGCCGCTGGCGCGCAGCCGGGCAGCATGGTTGCTCACCTGCGCGGCGGCCGCGACCAGCTTTTCGGCCTCGCGGGCATAGGGCACCACGGCGGTGGAGCGGCCACCGGCATCGGCCACCGCCTTCACGAAGGCCAGCTGCGCGCGCTGGCCATAGGCCCCCTGCGGCACCAGCGCGGCAAAGCGATCGATGCCGCGGCTGCGCGCATAGGAAACCACGCGGGCGATGGCCTGGTTCGGCTGGAAGCCCAGCACGAAGACATTGCCGCCAGCCACCGCGGCATCGTTGGAGAAGGAGAGGATCGGCACCGGCTTGCCGGCCACGGCCGCCTGCACCGCCGGCACCTCGCTGCCCAAGAGCGGGCCCAGGATCAGCCCGGCGCCTTCCGCCATGGCACGCGCCGCTGCCTCGCCGGCACCACCAGCGGTATCGTGCACCAGCAACTCCACCGCCGGCTTGCCGAGATCGGCTTGGGCCAGGCGGGCGGCGTTGGCGATGGATTCGCCCAGCGCGGCGTTCGGCCCGGTCAGCGGCACCAGCAGCGCCACCTTGTTCAGCCGCGCTTCCACTGGCTTCGGCGCCACCGGCGCCACCACGGGCGGCGGCGGCGGTGCCACCGGCGGCGCGCGCCGGGCGGGCGCGCAGGCGGCCACGATGAGCCCCAGCGCCAGCGCCGCAGACGGCAACACTTGCCAGCGACGCGCCGGCGCGCTCTTGATGATGGCGTGCACCGCTTCCCTTCCTCAGACACGACCGCCAGCACCGACACTGCGCTGGCGCCCGGGCTTTATATCGTGGCGACGCCAATCGGCAATCTTGGCGATATCAGCCCGCGCGCCCTGGCAGTGCTGGCGGGCGCCAGCCTGATCGCCTGCGAGGACACGCGGGTGACCGGCAAGCTGCTGCATTATTTCAATATTTCCACCCGCATGATGCCCTATCACGATCATAATGCGGCGCGCGTGCGCCCCGCCCTGATCGCGCGCGCGCTCGCCGAACCGGTGGCGCTGGTGTCAGACGCCGGCACGCCGCTGATCTCCGATCCGGGCTGCAAGCTGGTGGCCGAGGCGCGGGCGGCGGGCGTGACCATCGTCACCATCCCCGGCCCATCCGCAGTGATCGCCGCGCTCTCCATCGCCGGCCTGCCCACCGATCGCTTCCTGTTCGCCGGTTTCCTGCCGGCAAAGGCAGGCGCCCGCGCCGCCGCGATCGCCGAACTGGCCGCCGTGCCGGCCACGCTGGCCTTCTATGAAAGCGGCCCGCGCCTGGCTGCCACGCTCGCGGCGCTGCGCGAAGGCCTGGGCGACCGGCCGGCCGCCGTAGGCCGCGAGCTCACCAAGCGCCACGAGGAGATGGTGACCGGCAGCCTTTCGACGCTGGCAGCACGCTGGGCCGACACGCCGCCGAAGGGCGAGCTGGTGGTGATCGTCGGCCCGCCGCTGCCGGCTGCGGCACCAGAGGCCGGCGACATCGATTCGGCATTGACCGAGGCGCTGGCCACGATGCGCGTGAAGGAGGCGGCTCGCCATGTCGCCGAGCGGCTGGGCCTGCCGAAGTCCGAGGTCTATGCCCGCGCGCTGGCCCTGAAAGCGACGCTGGGCGATGGCTGAACGGGCGCGCCGCCGGGCCGAACGGCGCGGCCGGCTGGCCGAGCATATGGCGGCTATCCTGTTGATCCTGAAAGGTTATCGCCTGATCGGCCGGCGCCTGAGGACGCCGGTGGGCGAGATCGACCTGTTGATGCGCAAGGGCGATGCGCTGGTGTTCGTGGAGGTGAAGGCGCGGGCCACTCTCGACTCCGGGCTGCAAGCGCTGCATCCTCGCCAGCGGCAGCGCTGCGAGCAGGCGGCGTGCTGGCTGGCCGGGCGGCATGGCTGGCCCGGTGTGGTGTTGCGGCAGGATGCCGTGGTGATCAGGCCCTGGGCCCTGCCGGTCCACCTGGTTGCCGTGTGGCGGGAAGAATGACGATGGCAGCCGGGACGGATTTGGCAACGATCGGCCTGATGGACGATGGCGACATCGACCTGGTGGAAGCCGGCATTGCCTTGAGCCTGGCAGACCGCCCGCGCGCCGATCCCATGAAGCTGCGCCGGCTGGTGCAGAACTGGGCGATCAGCCTGCAGCGCGACCTCGCACCGGCCACCGGCGCCGGCCGCGCCCTGCGGCTGGCCGGGCTGATTGCCGGCGAAGCGGGCCTGACCGGCGATGCCGCTGATTATGACAATCCCTTGAACGCCGATCTGGTGGCGGTCGCCGAACGCGGCGTCGGCCTGCCAATCAGCCTGTCGATCCTTTATGTCGCGCTGGCCCGCCGCATCGGCTGGCGCGCCGATGTGCTGGGCCTGCCCGGCCATGTGCTGGTGGAAGTGCACGGCGGCGGCGCTCCGGCGCTGATCGATCCCTTCGATCATGGCGCCAGCGTGACACCGCGGCGGGCCGGCGAGATCGCCGCGGCAGCCGGCGGCGTGGCGGTGGCCGGGCGATTCCCGGTGCTGTCCAATCGCCAGATGCTGGTGCGCCTCCTTTCCAACCAGGCCAGCCGCGCCCGGCTGGGCGGCCAGGCAGTGCGGGCGCTCAGCCTGTATGAACGGATGACTGCCATCGCACCGGGCATGAGCGCGCTGTGGTGGGAGCGCGCGCAGCTGGAGCAGCGGCTGGGCCGCCTCGCCGCCGCCCGCGCCAGCCTGACCGCCATGATGGAAACCACCCACGATCCGGCGCTTGTGCAGCGCATCCGCGCCACGCTCGCCACACTGGCGCGATCCGAGAACTGAAGGATATTCCATGGCCCTGCGCGTCGCGGTCCAGATGGACCCGATCGAAACGATCAACATCGCCGGTGATTCCAGCTTTGCCCTCATGCTGGAGGCCCGCGCGCGCGGGCACCAGCTCTGGCATTATCAGCCCGATGATCTGTCGGCGGAAAATGGCCGGGTGCGCGCCCGGGCCCGCGCGCTTGATGTGCACAACCAGCCGGGCAGCCATTTCAGCTGGCTGGGCGCGCCTGCCCCCATCGATCTGGCCGATGATGCCGATGTCGTGCTGATGCGGCAGGATCCGCCGTTTGACATGGGCTATATCACCGCCACCCACCTGCTCGAACAGGTGCAGCACCGGACGCTGGTGGTGAACGATCCGGCCGAGGTGCGGAACGCGCCCGAAAAGCTGTTCGTGCTGCGCTTTGCCGATCTGATGCCGCCAACGCTGGTGACCAAAAGCCTTGAGGAGGCGATGGACTTCCGCGCCCGCCATGGCGCCATCGTCGTCAAGCCGCTTTATGGCAATGCCGGCACCGCCGTGTTCCTGATCGACGAGAAGGATGGCAACCTGCCGGCGCTGGTCGAGCTGTTCGGCAGCGTGTGGCGCGAGCCGTTCATGGTGCAGGCCTTCCTGCCGGCGGTGGCCGAAGGGGACAAGCGTATCGTGCTGGTGGATGGTGAAGTGGCCGGCGCCATCAACCGCCTGCCCAAGCAGGGCGAGATCCGCTCCAACCTCGCCGCCGGCGGCAGTGCCCAGCCCACCGACCTCAGCCAGCGCGAACAGGAAATCTGCGCCCGCCTGGGGCCGGAGCTGAAGGCGCGCGGGCTGATCTTCGTGGGCATCGACGTGATCGGCGGCTGCCTCACCGAGATCAACGTCACCTCGCCCACCGGCATCCGCGCCATCGATCGCTTCAACGGCACCAACACCCCGGCGCGCATCTGGGACGCCATCGAGGCGCGGCTGGCCGTTCGCGGCTGAACCGGGGCTGACGTTACTTCTTCGGCTTGGCCTTGGGCGGCCCGTCCACCTTTTCCCAGTCAGCGAGGCCGCAGCCGCCGAAGTTCACGCCGCCCAACGTGAAGTCCACCACCTGCACGATGTCGCCCCGGCACTGGCTGCCGATCGGGCTGACATGCACCAGAGCCCGGCGCGGGGCCAGCGTAGGGCAGTCCATCCTGTTGCGCCACCAGCTGCCATCGCGCAGCCGGGCATACCAGTGGCGGTCCGCCCCGGCCTGCGCCTGCATGATGTTGCGGGTGATGAGGCAATCCTGCGTGGCAGGCTTTTGTGGCTGGGCCTCGGGCTGGGCGATGGCCGGTACTGCAACCAGCGCGGCGAGAAGAAGCGCGTTCCTGATCATGGCCCCTGTCTGGCTCTCCCTGGCTTTATGACGCCTGAATGACATGATGCTGATCGAATTGACGTGCACCCGCCTATCCCCGGAACACATCCTTGGCGGCGCGGCGGCGCGCCAGTTCCTCGATGCTGCCGGCGCGCACGAACGGGTTGGTGGCGGCTTCCATGGCCAGGCTGAACGGCACCGTCGGCTCGCCGCGGGCGCGCAGCTTGTCCACCGCCTCGGCGCGCTTCACCAGCGCCTCGTTGTCGGGCTCCACCGTGAGCGCGAAGCGCGCGTTGGATTGGGTATATTCATGCGCGCAATAGACGAGCGTGCGGGCAGGCAGCGCCATGAACTTGGCCAGCGCCGCGTGCATCTGTTCGGGCGTGCCTTCAAACAGCCGGCCGCAGCCCATGGCGAACAAGGTGTCGCCGGCAAACAGTGCGCCTTCGAAGGCATAGGCAATGTGGCCCGCGGTGTGCGCCGGGCAATCGATCACGCGGGCCACGTTGCTGCCGATGCGCACCTCGTCCCCTTCCGCCACGGCGCGGCCGATGTGCGGGATCTTCGCCTGCTCGCCGGCCGGCCCGGTCACGAAGGCGCCGGTGGCGGCGACGATTTCGGCGTTGCCGCCAACATGATCGGGGTGCCAGTGGGTGTTGAGGATCTGGCTGATCGTCCAGCCGCGCGCTGCTGCCGCAGCCAGCACCGGCTCCGCCACGGCCGGATCGATCACCGCCGTCTCCCCGCTGGCCTCGTCATGGGCGAGCCAGACATAATTGTCGGACAGCACGGGCACGCCAACGATATCCAGCATCTCACCAGCTCCCGACATTGGGCATGGAGGCCCAGGGTTCGGCCGGCGGCAGCGCCGCACCCGCCTGCAGCAGTTCCACGGAAATCCCGTCCGGCGACTTGACGAAGGCCATGCGGCCATCGCGCGGCGGCCGGTTGATCGTCACCCCGCCGTCCATCAGCCGCTGGCAGCTGTCATAGATATTCCCGACCGCATAGGCGACATGGCCGAAGTTGCGGCCGCCGCCGTAGCCCGCCTCGTCCCAGTTGTGGGTCAGCTCGATCTGCGCGCTCTCGTCGCCCGGCGCGGCGAGGAAGATCAGCGTGAAGCGCCCGGCCTCGTTGTCATAGCGGCGCAGTTCCTTCAGGCCCAAAAGGTCGAAGAAGCGCAGCGTTTCCGCCACGTCCGACACGCGGATCATCGTGTGCAGATATTTCATTTGAGCGTGCGTCCCTCAAAGGCTTCGAACAGCGCCACCACCCGGTCTGGCACCGGCGTCGGGCGGCCGCGCGGTTCATCGACATGCACCTGCACCTCGTTGCCGCTGGCGCGCAGATCATCGCCCCCAGGTCCATTGCTGCCACCATGCACCTCGAAGGCGAACGTCAGCGAGGTGCGCCCGATCTTCTCGCAGCGCACACAGATGGCGATCTCCTCGTCCAGCAGCACGGGGGCATGATAGACGACCTCGGCCTTCACCACGTGCAGTTCCGGTGCGCCCTTCAGGCCCGGTTCGGGATAGAGGCCGACGGCGCGGAAATATTCGGTGATGCCGATATCGAAATATTCGAGATAGCGGCTGTTGAACACCACGGCCTGGGCATCAACCTCGGCATAGCGGGCGCGGGCATGCCACGCGAAACGATAATCCTGGCGGGCCATCAGCGCGGTGTAGCAGGCAGCGCGCTGTCCGTCAGCGGTTTTTCGGGCAGTTCTGGCGCCACCTTGCCCAGCGCGGCGCGGGCAGCGGCACCGGCCGGCGTGTCGGGGCCATCGGCGGCGGCGGCCTCCCAGGCCTGGCGAGCCAGCGCCATGTCGCCCTTCGCGGCGGCGATGTTGCCGGCCTCCAGCTCCACATCCGGGGCATCGGGCGCCAGCGCGGCGGCCTTCAGCAGCGCGGCTTCCGCCGCCGGCAACTCGCCCTGCCGCCGGTGCAGCGTGGCCTTCAGCAGCCAGCCGGTGACACTGTCAGGCGCGGCAGCGGTGGCAGCATCGAGATCGGCCATGGCATCGGCCGGCTTGCCGCTGTCCACCAGGGCTTCGGCGCGGGCGAGGCGCAGATCGGCCTCGGCCCGGGGCGACAGCTCAAGGCCGCCGGGCCGGCCCAGTGCGCGGCTGAGGAAGCGCACTGCATCGGCCGGGCGGCCGGCGATCATCGCCGCCTCTGCCGCCTGCCGCCACAGTGCCACCGCCTGGCCATCGCGGGCATCTTCCGACGCAATGCCGGCGGCCTCATAGCTTTTCAGCGCCGCCTCGTGATGGCGGGCCCGCATCTGCGCCACCGCAAGGCAATGCCGGGCCGGCACGCCGCCGCCTTCGGCCAGCCAGCCATAGGCCAGCTGCAGCGAGCGCGCCGGATCGCGGGCGGCCACCTCGATGCAGGCGGCATAGCGCGTGGGATCAGACGGCGCGGCCAGCGCCGGCACCCATGCGGGCACGGCGAGCAGCAGCAGGAAGGGCAGGACAGGCTTCACAACAGCTCTTCGATGGTGGCGATCAGCACGGCGATATCCGCCTCACGCGACAGACGATGATCGCCATCCTTGATGAGCCGCACCTGAACATCGCTGGCCGCCAGCCGCGCCGCGATGTCGAGCGACAGCCGCCAGGGGACCGCATCATCGCGCTGGCCATGCAGCAGCCGCACTGGTGCAGTGATGCCGATCTGGCCATCCAGCAGCAGATGGGTCCGCGCATCCTCGATCAGGGCGCGGCTGTAGCGATAGGGTTCGCCATAATCCGATGGCCGGGTGAAGAAGCCCTGCCGCTCCAGTTGCCGGCGCTCCGCTTCGCCCACGCTCAGCCCCCAGACGGTGAAATCGGGCGCCGCGGCAATGCCCACCAGCCCGGCCAACCGCTCCCCCAGCGCCAGCCCGGCGAGCAGCGCGATCCAGCCACCCATCGAGGAGCCGACCAGAATGATCTTCCCCTGCGGCCAGACATGATCGATCACCGCCAGCGCATCGCCGGTCCAGCGGCCGATGCTGCCATCAAGGAAATCGCCGCCGCTGGCCCCGCAGCCGCTGTAATCAAGGCGCAGATAGGCGCGCCCGTTGGCCTTGGCCCAGTCATCCAGCGCCTCGGCCTTGGAACCGGTCATGTCACTCATGTAGCCGGGCAGGAACACCAGCAGCGGGCCGGCGCCAGACCGGAAGCGAAAGGCCAGGGCGGCGCCGTTGTGATCGAGATGCTGCAGGCTGCTCATGGCGGTGGCGATAGGCCATGGCGGGCGGGATGGGAAGCCGAAGGAGAGTGCGGGCCGACTTGACTTCGCGCCCGTGCGGCGACAGGTGCATTCGGCCATTTTTCCTTGGCAGTCCAGAGACGCGAGACATGTCCGACCTCATCACCCTCACGCTTCCCGATGGCTCTGCGCGGCAGGTGACGCGCGGCACCACCGGGGCGGACGTGGCGGCGAGCATCGGGCCGGGGCTGGCCAAGGCGGCGCTGGCCGCGAAGGTTGATGGCGAGGTGGTGGACCTGTCGCGCCCGATCACGGCCGCTGCGCGCCTCGCGCTGGTCACCGCGAAGGACGAGGCCGACGCGCTGGAACTGGCGCGCCACGATTTCGCCCACGTGCTGGCCGAAGCGGTGCAGACGCTGTTCCCCGGCACGCAGATCACCTTCGGCCCGGCGACGGACGACGGCTTCTATTATGATTTCGCCCCCGCCCCCGGCCGCGGCCCCTTCACGGAGGAGGATCTGCCCGCCATCGAGGAGGCGATGCGCGCCATCATCCGCGCCGACAAGCCGCTGCGCCGCGAGGTGTGGAGCCGCAGCCAGTTGATCAGCCGCTGGAAACAGCAGGGCGAGACGTTCAAGGCCGAATGGGCGGAAAGCCTGCCCGATGGCGAGGAACTCAGCGTCTACTGGTCAGGCGAGGACTGGCTGGACATGTGCCGCGGGCCGCACCTGCCCTCCACCGGCAAGCTCGATCCGGCGGCCTTCAAGCTGACCCGCGTGTCGGGCGCCTATTGGCGCGGCGATCCCAAGAACCCGCAACTGTCGCGCATCTATGGCACCGGCTGGCTCAACAAGAAGCAGCTTGATGCCCATCTGACGCGGCTGGAAGAGGCCGCCAAGCGCGACCACCGCAAGCTGGGCCGCGAGATGGACCTGTTCCACTTGCAGGAAGAGGCGCACGGCAGCGTGTTCTGGCATCCGCGCGGGTTCGTGATCTATCGCGCGCTGGAAGCCTATATGCGCCGCCGGCTCGATCCGGCCGGCTATGACGAGGTGAAGACCCCGCAGATCATGGACGCGCGCCAGTGGGAGCAGTCCGGCCACTGGGGCAAGTATCGCGAGAACATGTTCGTCATCCCCGACGAGGTGCCGGGCACCGAGGACGAGGGCCCGGTGGTGAGCAACGACGCACAGTGGATGGCGCTCAAGCCGATGAACTGCCCGGCGCACGTGCTCATCTTCCGCCAGGGCATCAAGTCGTATCGCGACCTGCCGCTGCGCCTCGCCGAGATGGGCTGCTGCCACCGCAACGAACCGCACGGCGCCCTGCATGGCATCATGCGCGTGCGCCAGTTCACGCAGGACGACGGCCATATCTTCTGCCGCGAAGACCAGATCGTGAGCGAAGTGCAGATGTTCTGCGACCTGCTCGACAGCGTCTACAAGGATCTGGGGTTCGACCGCTATTCGATCAAGCTGGCGCTGCGCCCGGAAAAGCGCTTCGGCAGCGACGCGATGTGGGATCAGGCCGAGGCCGAACTGCGCAATGCCGTCATCGCCTCGGGGCGCGCGACAGCGGAATTCGGCTGGGAGGAACTGCCGGGCGAAGGCGCCTTCTATGCACCCAAGCTGGAATTCCACCTGACCGACGCCATCGGGCGCACGTGGCAGTGCGGCACCATCCAGTCCGACCGGGTGCTGCCCGAGCGGCTCGATGCCACCTACGTGGGCGAGGACGGCAACCGCCACCGCCCGGTGATGCTGCATCGCGCCATCCTCGGAACCTATGAACGCTTCATCGGCATATTGATCGAGCATCACGCCGGCTGGTTCCCCACCTGGCTCGCCCCCGTGCAGGCGGTGGTGGCGACCATCGTTTCGGATGCCGATGCCTATGCCGCCGACGTCGCCGGCACGCTGCGCAGGGCCGGCATCAGGGTGGAAAGCGACCTCAGGAACGAGAAGATCAACCTGAAGGTGCGTGAGCACAGCCTGCAGAAGGCGCCCTACATGCTGGTCGTCGGCCGCCGCGAGGCGGAGGAAGGCACGGTGGCATTACGGAACCTGAAGGGCGGCGAGCAGCAGGTGATGCCGCTGGCCGAGGCGGTGGCGCTGATCAAGGCCGATGCCACCCCGCCCGATCTGCGCTGAGCCCCCTGCGCCATTTGGGCCATTGGCGCTGACGGCCTGCAAGGGATACAAGGGCTTCCAGCCGTAATGGCCTGAAATCGGGGAGACCAAGATGATGCGTGCCGTTCTTGCTGCCGTGCTGGCAACCGCCGTGATCCTGCCGGCCACCATGGCCACCGCCGGGCCGATCGAGGATCGCAAGGCGATCATGAAGGGCAATGGCCGCGACACCAAGCTGGCCGGCGACATGCTGAAGGGCGCCGTGCCCTTCGATGCCGCCGCCGCCAACAAGATCCTGGCCAATTATGCCGCCGCCGCCAAGGCCTTCCCGGCGCATTTCCCGGCCAATTCGAAGACCGGCGGCGAGACCGAAGCCGCCCCCGCCATCTGGGACAAGCCGGCCGACTGGAAGGCCGCCACCGCCAAGTTCCAGGCCGATACCGCCGCTGCCGCTGCCATGAAGCCGGCCGATGCCGCCAGCTTTGCGAAGGCCTTCGGCATGGTGACGGCCAACTGCAAGAGCTGCCACGAGGCTTTTCGCATCAAGAAGGGCTGACATGCGAAAGCGGCTGGCCGGCCTGACTGGGCTGGCAACATTGGGCGCGGTGGCGGGCTGGCTTGTCACCGCGCCGCAGCGTCTGGATGCAAGCCAGGTGGCCCAGGGGCCCGGCAACGCGGCCGCCGGGGCACGCCTGTTCCATGCCGGCGGCTGTGCCTCCTGCCATGCCGCCAAGGGCGCAAAGGGCGACGATCGCCTGAAGCTGGGCGGCGGCGCCGTGCTGGCCACGAAGTTCGGCGCGTTCCAGCCGCCCAACATCTCGCCTGGCCCCGATGGCATCGGCGGCTGGACGCTGGCGCAGTTCGACAATGCCATGCGGCGCGGCGTCTCGCCGGATGGCCGCCATTATTATCCCGCCTTCCCCTACACCAGCTATGCGCGGATGACCGGCCAGGACGTGGCCGATCTGTTCGCCTATCTCAAATCGCTGCCGCCGGTCGCCGGCAAGCCGCCGGAAACCGCGCTGGCCTTCCCGCTGAACATCCGGCGCGGCATCGGGCTGTGGAAGCGCATCCATTTCGATGATTTGCCGATGGTGACCCTGCCGCCAGACGCGCCTGCCGCCGTACGCGCCGGGCAATATCTGGTGGAAGGCCCCGGCCATTGCGGCGAATGCCACACGCCGCGCGGGCCGCTGGGCGGGGTTTTCCGCGCCGGCTGGCTGGGCGGCGCACCGGATGCGGAAGGCAAGGGCCGGGTGCCCAACATCACGCCGGCGAAGCTGACCTGGAGCGAGGCCGAGATCGCCGAATATCTGAAGACCGGCTTCACCCCCGATTATGACAGCGTGGGCGGCACCATGGTCGAGGTGCAGGCCAACATGGCCGCACTGCCGGACGAGGATCGCGCCGCCATCGCCGCCTATCTGAAGGCGGTACCGGCGGTGAAATGAGCAGCGACAGTCAAATGGGCAAAGATTTGGCCGTTGCTCAAATTTGTCGGCGCGCCCCTTGGCCGGCGGCTGTCTTGCCTTTATATGGCACCCCTGAGGGGACACCGACCGGCCTGAAGGCCGGCGTGAACGAAGGAATATTTTGAATGCAGATGTCCGGCATGGCTGCCGCCCGTCCCTCGCGCGCCCGGCTGCTTTTCACCGTGTCGCTGGCGCTGGCCACAGCGCCAGCCGCGGCCGAAACCCTGCAAGGCGCGCTGGCCAAGGCCTATCAGACCAACCCGACGCTGAACGCCGCCCGCGCCAACCAGATGGCGACGGACGAGACTGTGCCGATCCAGCGCGCCGCCGGCCTGCCGTCACTCAACCTGAACAGCCAGTTCAACGAGAATGTGCTGATCCCGCCCGGCCAGTTCATCGTGATCCCGCGCAGCGCAAACACCGCCTTGCAGTTGCAGGTGCCGATCTACCAGGGCGGCCTGGTGAAGAACAACACGAAGGCTGCCGATGCCCGTGTGGCTGCCGGCGAGGAAACGCTGCGCGCCACCGAAGCCAGCGTGTTTTCGCAGGTGGTCGCCGCCTACAACGATGTGCTGCGCGACACCCAGATCGTGGAATTCAACCGGGCCAACGTGCGCAATCTGGATGTCAACCTGCGCGCCACGCAGGACCGGTTCGAGGTGGGCGATCTCACCCGCACCGATGTCGCCCAGTCTGAAGCCCGGCTCTCCCAGGCCAGGGCCGATCTGCGCAACGCGGAGGCCAATCTGATCGCGTCCAAGGAACGTTACATCCAGCAGGTGGGCGAGGTGCCGGCCGGTCTGTCGCAGCCGCCGCCGCTGCCCGGCCTGCCGGCCAGTGTCGATGAAGCGGTAGAAATCGCCATCAAGGAAAACCCGGATATCGCGGCCGCCACGAAGACCAGCGAGGCGGCGGGCTTTGACGTGAAGGCCGCCCGCGCCGCCCGGCTGCCCACCCTGTCGGGCTTCGGCACTGTCAATCGCAGCGACAATTTCGGCAGCGCCAAGGTGCCGCCGGGCCTGGCGCTGGTCATCCCGCCGACCCAGGAATCAGCCGTGATCGGCGCACAGGTGGCCTTGCCGCTGTATCAGGGCGGTCGACCCTCCGCACAGATCCGCCAGGCCCAGGCGCGCAAGACCGCGGCGATGGAAAACCAGATCGCCACCGAACGCAGTGTCATCCAGCAGGTGCGCGCCGCCTTCGCCAGCTGGAAGGCCAGCCTTGATGTCATCAAGTCGGCCGAAGCCGCGATTGCCGCCAACAGCCTCTCCCTTGAAGGCGTACGCGCCGAAAACGGTGTCGGCAACCGCACCATCATCGAAGTGCTGAACGCCGAACAGGAACTGATCAACGCGCGCGTGATCCTCGCCACCGCGCGCCGCAACGCCTATGTCGCCGGCTTCACGCTGCTGGCCGCCATGGGCAATGCCGAAGCGCGCGACCTGAACCTTGATGGCCTCTCGCTCTACAACCCCAAGGACAATTACCGGAAGGCCAGGGGCAGTTTCCTCGACTGGAGCGGCCGCGATGCGCCGATGGTGCGCTCCACCCGCACGGTCAGCACGCCGGCGCAGGATGCCGCCGGGGCCATTGCCGAGCAGGACGCCGCCACCACCGCGCCGAAGTGAGGTCGGCTCAGGCCGCCACCCAGCTGCCGTGGAAACTGTGCGGCAGTGCGACATCGGCGCGCCAGCTTGCCAGCGGGCCATCGTTCAGGCGATCGGCGCGCAGCACATGGAGCTCGGTGGCCCGCGCCGCCAGGTTGATGCTGGTGCCAATCAGCCACGGGCCGGCTGGCACAAATTCCTCCACGATCTGGTGGGCACCGAAATCATGCGCCGCGCCGCGGCCCGCCTCCCAGTCCCAGCGGCCAATGCTGCGCGCGAACGGCCGCTCCGGGCGATAGCCGCCCACGTGAAAGGTGGGGCGCGGGCCAACATTGCCGGCCGGATTGCGGGGAAATTCTGCCGTGATGCCGGCATCGCGCACCTGAGCCCGGCCATTGGCATGGAGGCTGATCAGCCGCAGCATCGGCCGTTCGGTGCGCGGATAGCGGCCCTGCACCAGGGCCGAGGCAGTTTCAGTGGCAAACAGCGGGCTGTCGTCGAAGGCGCCATCAAAATGGAGTGTGCCATCCCGGTCTTCCCAGCCATCACCCAGATGGAAGAAGAACAGGGCCGGCAGTTCGAACAGCCGCTGGCGGGTCAGGTCGTCCTTGTCGATCACCAGCACCCTGGTGCCGCGCTCCGGCCGCCAGACCATGCCGCTGGCAAAGGGCATCGAGGCGCGTTCGTGCAGCCAGGGTTGCAGCACGATGATCAGGTGGCGCTGCGTCATCGTAAAGTCGTGGCAGTAGCTGGCAGCGGGCAGCTTGATCAGCTTGCTGGCTTCCAGCGCGCCGTCTGCCGACAGGCGCCACACAAAGGCATTGGCGCCCGACAGGCCGATGTTCCAGATGCGGCCCGATGCCTCCACCTTGGGGTGTGCCAGGAACGGCATGCCTTTCAGATCGGGCCGGAACGTCACCGGGCCCTGCGTGGCCAGCGTTGCGGGGTCCATCGCGTGGGCAGAGCCGGCCTCCCACAGCGCCAGCAGGCGGCCGCCGGCCGCAATCACGTGGGTGTTGGCAGCGTTGGTATCATCGGCGCTGCCCAGCACGGCGCCATCGCGCATCGCCGTGCCAAAGCCGGGCTGCACGATCCGCCCCGCCTTGGCCTCCACCCGCCGCTTAGCCGTATCCACAAAACGCGCCTGCAGCGTGGCCCTGCCGTCACGCAGCGCAAATGCCCGCACCAGGCCATCGCCATCAAACCAGTGATTGACGGCGGTGCCGCCACGCCGAAACAGCGCCGGGCCGTTGCGATACAGCGTGCCGGCCAGATCCGGCGGCAGCCGCCCGTGCAATCGGGTGAGCGGCCGCGGGCTGATGTCATCCTCCACATCGCCCAGCGCCAGCGCCCATTGCGGCTGCGCGGCGGCGGCCAGGCCAGCGGCCAGCGCTTCGGCCGGCAGGCAGGCCCCCAGCCCGGCCAGCAACGCCCGGCTGAACAGTTCGCGGCGATCGAACATGGTCGCTGCCCCCGGTTTCACTTGATGGTGATGGCGGTGGTGGTGGTGCCATCCACGGTGAAATTGCTGGCGCTCCAAGGTGCCGGGCCGCCCTGCGGCTGGGCATTGTTGGAAAAGGCGAACGGCTCGCTGGGCATGCCGAACGGGGTCATGCCCATCTGGCCGTCGCCATCGATATCGTGGAAGGCCTTGATGGCATAACGGCCAGGCGCAAGGCCTGCGAAGGTTGCGACGGCCTTGCCATCCTTCACCGGTACCGCCGCCTGGCGCACCGGCCCGGTGTTGCTGTCGTGCGCGGCTTCGCTGTCGAACAGGTTCATCATGATCTGTCCCGTGGGCACATCGGTCACAGTGAAGTTGACGGTGAGATCGGTGGCGGCGGCCGGCGCAGCGATCAGCAGCGCGGTGATGAGTGAACGGATGATCATGTTGGTCTCCTTCGGGTTGGCCGGAAGTGCCCGGTTGCGAGGGCCGGTATGGCTGGCTAAGCCATTGCTGTCGCCGGGAGAGTCGTGAGATGCAGCCGCCAGTTCGTGAAGGGTTGCCCGCCGCCGTTCACGCTTCGCCAAGTGCAGGCACGCTGCGCAGCCGGGTGCGGCGCGGGATGAGCATCGGCACCATGGCGGCGCTGGTGCTGGCCTTCACTGGTGCCTTCGACACCGATCAGATCGCGCTCGGCCCGCGCCTGGCCTATTGGCTCGGCGTCGTGCTGGCCGGTTCGGCGCTCGGGCTGGTGATCACCTGGGCGGTGCAGGCGTGGGGCGGCCTGGCGCGCTGGCGCTGGGCGGAAACCGGCCTGGCCTCGCTGCTGATCGCGCTGCCGCTCACCTTCATCGTGGTGGTGGCCAGCGCCATCACGTTCGGCCCGTTGACGATCACCGCAGCCACTGTTCTGGGCTTCTTCACGATTGTGTTTCCGGTTTCGCTGGTGATGACGCTGATCAACTGGACAACGGCGGCCAAGGAGGGGCAGGCGCCCGCACCGGAACAGGCCCCGGAAGCGCCTATCCAACCAGCTGCCGGACCCACCCGGAGCCCGGCAGCGGCCACCCTGCCCGCCGGCTTTGCCGAACGCCTGCCGGTGCAATTGCGCAGCGGCCGGCTGATCGCGCTGGCGGCTGAGGATCATTATCTGCGTGTGTTCACCGATCAGGGCAATGATCTGGTGCTGATGCGAATGGCCGATGCCGTGACGCTGCTCGCCGATGTGCCGGGGGCGCGCGTGCACCGCAGCTGGTGGGTGGCGCGCGCCGCCGTCACCGGCACCACCCGCGACGGCGACCGCATGGTGCTGATGCTTGAAAACGGGCTCTCCGCCCCAGTCAGCCGAACCGAACGCCCCAAACTGGCCGCGGCCGGCTGGTTCTGAGACCGGAGCGCCGGGCCGACACGGGGAGCGGCCCTCCCGCCGGCAATCAGCCGGCCCGTACCCGCCGGCTCAGCCGGCCCGTACCAGCGTGCCGGCGCCCTTGCGGGTGAAGATTTCCAGCAGCAGCGCGTGGGGGATGCGGCCATCCAGGATCACGGCGGCATCCACCCCGGCATCCACGGCGGCCACGCAGGTTTCCAGCTTGGGGATCATGCCGCCGGTGATGGTGCCATCGGCCACCAGGCCAGTGATGCCGGCGGGCGTCAGGTCGGTCATTAGATTGCCCGCCTTGTCCAGAACGCCGGCCACGTCCGTCAGCAGGAACAGGCGCGCCGCGTTCAGCGCGCCGGCAATGGCGCCGGCCATGGTATCGGCATTGATGTTGTAGGTGTGGCCATCGGTGCCCACCGCCACCGGCGCGATCACCGGCACGATGCCGGCCGCCACCAGCGTGTCGATGATGCTGCGGTCGACATGGGCCGGCTCGCCAACGAAGCCCAGATCGACCACCTGTTCGATCAGGCTGCCTGGGTCCTTGGCGGTGCGCTCCACCTTGTTGGCGGTGACAAGGCCGGCATCCTTGCCGCTGATGCCCACGGCGCGGCCGCCCGCCTGCGCGATATGGGCGACGATTTCCTTGTTGATGCTGCCGGCCAGCACCATTTCAGCCACTTCCGCCGTCGCCGCATCGGTCACGCGCAGGCCATCGACGAAGCGGCTTTCGATCCCCAGCCGCTTCAGCAGGCTGCCGATCTGCGGCCCGCCGCCGTGCACCACCACCGGGTTGATGCCCACCGCCTTCAACAGCACGATATCCTCGGCAAAATCGCGGGCACGTTCCGCGTCGCCCATGGCGTGGCCGCCATATTTCACCACGAAGGTCTTGCCGGCATAGCGCTGGAGATAGGGCAGCGCCTCGATCAGCGTTTCCGTCTTGGCCAGCATGTCGGGGTGGGGGGCGTGTGCGCTCATCAACGTCGCCTTATTGCGGGTGGTCGGGCAGTTCCAGCGTCATTTGCCCGCCCACCGGCACGGCGGCCCACCGGCGGGAGAGATCGGCGATGCGGGCCCGGATGCTGGCGATGGGCTCGCCGGTGAGGGGCAGCGGCGTGTCGCCACGCTCCTCGCAGGTGGTGGCGTAGAGCGCGATGAAATCATCGTCGGCCGTGGCGGCGCCGCTCCAGCCTTCCCCCTGGAACATCTCGACCAGCCGCTCGACACTCTGGGCGGCACGGTCCTCAAGGCCCAGGCGATAACCGCCATCGCCGCCGGCCGCGACAAGGCCCAGGAAGCCGGTGGTGGTCACCTCAGCCTCCACGGCGAAATGCACCATGTCGTGCGGGATGATGCCCTGCTTGGGGCAATCGATGGGTGCGCGCGGGCCATCACTGGCCACGATGTCGAGCCGATCGAACTTGCCGCTGCCCTTGGTGAAGGTGAGTTTCATCTGGCCAATATCACCTTGTGGGCACCGGTTCCGGGCCGCTGTAATCATAGAAACCGCGGCCCGACTTGCGGCCCAGCCAGCCGGCTTCCACCAGCTTCACCAGCAATGGCGCCGGGCGATACTTGGGATCGCCGGTGCCCTCCTGCATCACCTTCATGATGGAAAGCAGCGTGTCGAGCCCGACGAAATCAGCCAGCGTCAGCGGCCCCATCGGGTGATTGGCGCCCAGCTTGAGGCCGGTGTCGATGTCGGTCACGCTGCCCACGCCGTCTCCCAGCGCGAAGATCGCCTCGTTCAGCATCGGGCACAGCACGCGGTTGACGATGAAGGCCGGCGCATCGCCAGCCAGGATCGCCGTCTTGCCCAGCCGGGCGGCGAAGGCCTGCATGACGGCAGTGGTGGCGGCAGACGTGGCGAGACCGGGGATGATCTCCACCAGCGCCATCAGCGGCACCGGATTGAAGAAGTGCAGCCCGCAGAAACGGTCGGCGCGGCCTGTCGCCGCTGCCAGCCGCGTGATCGAGATGGAGCTGGTGTTGCTGGCCAGCAGCGCGTCTGCCTTGAGCACGCCGTTGAGGCCGGCGAAGATCTGCGCCTTGATGGCCTCGTTCTCGGTGGCAGCCTCGATCACCAGATCGGCGGCGGCAAAATCAGCGGTGCTGGTGGTAAGGGCGATGCGCGCCAGCGCCGCGTCCGCCTCACCTTGCGTCAGCACGGCCTTCGTCACCTGCCGGGCCATGTTCTTCGCGATGGTGGCACGCGCCGCCTCGCAGCGCTCCATCGCCACGTCTGACAGGATGACGCTGTAGCCGGCCTGCGCCGCCACGTGCGCGATGCCATTGCCCATCAGGCCCGCCCCGATCACTCCGATGGTCTGCATGCCGCTCTCCCGCCTTGAAATATCATGGTGCCTGCGCGATAGCAGCCGCATGAAAAGACTGGAAGGCAAGACCGCCCTGATCACCGGCGCCGCCCGCGGCATCGGCGAGGCCATCGCCCGCCGCTTTGCCGAAGAAGGCGCATTGGTCTGGGTCACCGACATCGATCCCGCCGGCGCAGCCGTCGCCGCGAGCATCGGCGGGCGCTTTGCCCTGCTCGACGTGCGCGATGAAGCGGCGTGGGACGCGGTGATGGCTGAGGTCGGCCCGCTCGACATCCTCGTCAACAACGCCGGCATCACCGGCTTTGAAGGCGAACCGGCCGCCCATGATCCCGAACATGCCAGCCTGGCCGACTGGCGCGCCGTCCACGCCGTCAATCTCGATGGCACCTTCCTCGGCTGCCGCGCCGCCATCCGGGCGATGCGGGCCAGCGGGAAAGGCAGCATCATCAACATCTCGTCGCGCTCCGGCATCGTCGGCATCCCGGCGGCGGCGGCCTATGCCAGTTCCAAGGCGGCGGTGCGGAACCACAGCAAGTCGGTGGCGCTGTGGTGCGCGCAGAACGGGCTCGCCATCCGCTGCAACTCGATCCACCCGGCCGCGATCATGACGCCGATGTGGGAGCCGATGCTGGGCACCACGCCGGAGGAGCGGGAGGCGGCGATCAAGGCCTTCGTCGCCGACACGCCGCTGAAGCGCTTTGGCACGGCCGACGAAGTGGCGGCGATGGCGGCCTATCTCGCCAGTGACGAGAGCGCCTATGTGACTGGCAGCGAATTCCACATCGATGGCGGCATCCTGGCCGGATCGGCGGCCAGCCCGGAATGAATGGCCGCATTGGCGGCAGCGCCAGGCTGCGATAGCCTGCGCAGGCCCCGGTGATTCTGCCGCGGGCCGGGCCTCCACCCCATCTGGGAGACTATGCCATGACACTGCCTCGTCTGCTGCTCGCCAGCGTTGCCCTATTGTCGCTTGCCGCCTGCTCCGAAAAGGCCAAGGAAGAAACCAGCGAAGCCGCCGGCGCGGTGGCCGAAGATGCCGGCGCCGTTGCCGGTGAAGCCGGTGCGGCCGTGGAAGGCGCCGCCGATGCCACCGGCGCTGCCGTGGAAGGCGCGGCCGCCGATGCTGGCGCTGCTGTCGATGCCGCCGGCACCAAGGCGGAAGCCGCTGCGGCCGATGCCGGCGCCGCGGTGAAGGATGCCGCCAAGGACGCCAAGGCCGATGCCGGCAAGGCGCTCGAAAAGGCCGGTGAGAAGCTGCAGAAATAAGCGGTCGGGCGGTCGGGCCTGCGCGCCCGGCCGCTCAGCCCACCCGGCGCTCGCGCCCCGCCCAATAGGGCTCGCGCAGATCCTTCTTCAGGATCTTGCCGCTGGCATTGCGCGGCAGCGCTTCGATGAAGTCGACACTCTTGGGCACCTTGTAGCCGGCGATGCGTTCCCGCACGAAAGCGATCAGTTCCTGCGGCGACACTTCGGCGCGTCTCACCACGATGGCCTTCACCGCCTCGCCCCATTTCTCGTCCGGCACGCCGATCACCGCGCAATCGGCCACGGCGGGATGCTCGTGCAGGGCGTTCTCCACTTCGGCCGGATAGATATTCTCGGCACCCGAGACGATCATGTCCTTCACCCGGTCGTGGATGTAGAGATAGAAGTCTTCATCCAGGTAGCCGGCGTCGCCGGTGAGATACCAGCCGTCCACCACGGCCTTGGCTGTCGCCTCCGGCTTGTTGTGATAGCCGTGCATCACGCTCACCGACTTGATGCAGATCTCGCCCACCTGGCCGGATGGCAGAGCATGGCCCTCGCCGTCGATGATCTTCACCTCGTTGCCGGGGAAGGGCTTGCCGCAGCCGCGCATGCGCTGGTTGCCGGCCGGATCATGATCGGTGGGCGGCAGATAGACGACGGTGCCGCAGGTTTCAGTGGCACCATAGCATTGGATGAAACCGGCATTGGGGAAGGCCGCCATCGAACGGCGCAGCACATCCAGCGGGATCGGCGAGGCACCATAGTAAAGCTCGGTCATGCTGGTGAGGTCGGCCCCAATACCCTCTGAAGCCGCGCTTTCCAGATACTGGCAGATGGCCAGCAGCACGGCAGGCACCGCGAACATGCGGGTGATGCGCTCCCCGGCAATGGCCGCCACCATGCCGGGCACATCCGGGCGCGGCAGGATCACCATGGTAGCGCCGGCTTCCAGCGCGTGCAGCGCCCAGCCGCTGCCGCCGATGTGGAACAGCGGCATGGCCACCAGCGCCACATCATCCTCGTCCCACCGGCCCCAGTCCTCCCCGGTCAGCTGGCCCTTCTCGATGGTGCCAAGCAGCTGGAGATGGCTGAGCAGCGCGCCCTTGGGAAAGCCGGTGGTGCCGCTGGTGTAGAGCTGCAGGGCGATGTCGTCCGGGCTGATGGCGGGCATTTCGGCATCCGGCGCGTGCCCGGCGATCAGATCGGCGAAGGCCGGGCGGCCTTCAAAGGCGGCGTCGAGCAGGATCACCGTCTTCAGGCCGGTCGTCGCCCGTGCGTCTTCCACCAGGGGCAGGAAGCCGGTTTCCGAGACGATGATGCCGATGCCGGCATCCGAGAGGATATAGGCGATCTCGCGCGCCACCAGCCGTGCGTTGATTGCCACCAGCACCGCGCCCAGCCGGAAACAGGCGCACATCAGGGTGATGTAGTCGGGATGGTTGAGCGCCAGCCAGCCGACCCGGTCGCCCTTTTCCACCCCCAGCGCCCGCAGCGCCGCCACGGTGCGCAGCACGCGATCATCAAGGTCGGCATAGCTCCACACCGCGCCGTCCACGCGGATCGCCGGCTTTTTGGGCGTGGTGGCAGCGAAATGCCCGGTGATCTCGGCCAGCGTCGAAAAGCCTGTGGTCATCCTGTCCTCCCCAGCGGATTTCTGCCCAAGCCCGGGTGATTTTGCCACTCTCCATTGCGGGCGGACTGGCCTGCCTGTAAGGCGCGTCGCATGGCCAACACCACCCTCGCGCTCGCCAATATCCTGATCATGCTGCTCAGTGTGGTGAAATGGGGGCTGATCGTCTGGGCGATTTCCAGCTGGCTGGTGGCGTTCAATATCGTCAACACGCGCAACCGGGTGGTCAGCGCCATCCTCGATGCGCTTGATCGCGTCTATGAACCGCTGGTGCGCCCGGTCCGCCGCATCATGCCGGATTTTGGCGGCATCGATCTGTCGCCGCTGGTGCTGCTGCTGGTGCTGGAAGGCTCGATGATGCTCATCGATGGCGCTGCCCGCGATTTCCTGGCGCTGCCGCAATGAGCGCCACGCTGATCGACGGCAAGGCCCGCGCCGCCGCGCTGCGGGCAGACGTGGCGCGGGGCGTTGCCGCCTTCGTGGCCGTGCACGGCCGCGCGCCGGGGCTGACCGTGGTGCTGGTCGGCGATGATCCGGCCAGCGCCGTCTATGTCGCGTCCAAGGGCAAGGCTTGCCGTGAAGCCGGCATGATTTCTGGCGAGCACAAGCTGCCGGCAAGCACGTCCGAGACCGAGCTGCTGGCGCTGGTCGCGCAGTTGAACGCCGATCCCACGGTGGACGGCATCCTCGTCCAGATGCCGCTGCCCAGGCATATCGACAGCGATCGGGTGATCGCCGCCATCGATCCGGCCAAGGATGTCGATGGCCTGCACCCGATCAACACCGGCCTGCTGGTCAGCGGCCGCGAGGGGCTGGTGCCGTGCACGCCGTCCGGCTGCATGCTGCTCATCAAGGAAGCGGTTGGGAACATTGCCGGCGCCGAAGCGCTGGTGATTGGCCGCTCCATCCTCGTCGGCAAGCCGATGGCCGCCCTGCTCACCAACGCATCGGCCACCGTCACCATCGCCCACAGCCGCACCCGTGATCTTGCCGCGCACGTGGCACGCGCCGATATCGTGGTCGCCGCTGTCGGCATTCCCTTCATGGTGAAGGGCAGTTGGATCAAGCCCGGCGCCTGCGTGATCGATGTCGGCATCAATCGCATCGCGCTTCCGGACGGGAAGAGCCGGCTGGTCGGCGACGTGGATTTCGAGAGCGCGGTCACCCGCGCCGGCTGGATCACCCCGGTGCCCGGCGGCGTCGGCCCGATGACCATCGCCTGCCTGCTCGACAACACACTGAAGGCCGCGCACGCCCGGGCTTCGGCATGATGGGCCTTGCCCTCGATGGCCCGCTGGTCACGCTGTTCATCTCGGCCTTTGTCACCCTGTTCGTGGTGATCGATCCGCCGGGCTGCGTGCCGATCTTCTCCAGCCTCACCGCCGGCACCAGTGCAAGGCACCGCCGTGACATGGCGGTGCGCTCCAGCCTGATTGCCGGCGGCGTGCTGATCGCCTTTGCACTCGGCGGGGAGGCGTTCCTGTCGGCGCTGGGCATCACCCTGCCCGCCTTCAAGATCGCCGGCGGCGTGATGGTGTTCCTGATCGCCATCGACATGGTGTTCGAAAAGCGCACCCAGCGCCGCGAAAGCCGCGCCGAGGAAGTGAAATCCGCCGCCGACGCGGCCGGCAAGCCGCTGGAGGAAGAGGATATCTCCGTCTTCCCGATGGCGATCCCGATGCTGGCCGGGCCGGGCTCGATCGCGTCTGTGATGCTGCTCTCGGCGCGCACCGGCGGCGATTATACCAAGGAAGCGGTGGTGCTGGCGGCGCTGATCGCCGTGCTCGGCCTCACCTTCCTGTCGCTGCTGGCGGCCGGGCCGATCATGAAGCTGATGGGCGCCAAGTTCGAAGGCGCGCTCACTCGCCTGTTGGGCGTGGTGCTGGCGGCACTGGCGGCGCAGTTCGTGGTTGACGGCATCCGGCAATCGTTCAACCTCTGACACAAAGTCAGGGGAGAACACACATGCCATCCGCCCTCATCATCGGTGCCTCGCGCGGGTTGGGCCTCGGTCTCGTCAAGGAATGGCGCAGCCGCGATTTCGACGTGGTGGCCACGAGGCGCGGGCCCGCCCCGGAACTGGAAGCAACCGGCGCGGAGGTTCACACGCTCGACATGGATGACAGCGCCGCCGTTGCCGCGCTTGCCGCCAGCCTGGGCAGCCGCCGCTTCGATGTCGTGCTGATCAACGCCGGCATCAGCGTGCCGCGTTCCCAGACGGTGCATGATGTGGCGCGCGAGGCGAACGACGCCGGCACCTGGGGCGCGCTGTTCTGGACCAACGCGCTGGCCCCGCTGCGCGCCGCCCGCCATCTCGAACCGCTGGTGGCGAACAATGGCGTGCTCGCCTTCATGACCTCGATCATGGGCAGCGTGACCTTGCGCAACATGGCCTATGGCG
>ERZ1066121.320-NODE-320-length-45166-cov-26.496885_pt1 | contig 45166 bp, 42 predicted proteins | sample MGYA00382768_ERZ1066121 | MGnify/ENA primary metagenome ERZ1066121 (study PRJEB33369, sample SAMEA5778351) | biofilm metagenome | biome: Industrial cooling water; feature: Water cooling tower basin; material: Biofilm | place: United Arab Emirates | collected...
CGGCGCCGGTGAGGTAGCCGCCGGTGGTGTGCAGGATCCCCTTGGGCTTCCCCGTGCTCCCCGAGGTGTAGAGGATGAAGAGCGGATCCTCGGCGTCCATCGCCTCGGGCTCGCAGCGGAGCGCGGCCCGCTCCATCTCGAGGTGCCAGAAGACGTCGCGCCCCTCGGTGATCCGCGCGAACGACTCGTCGCCCATCCCGCCCGGACGGCGCCGCACGACGACGCACTTCTCGATCGACGGCGTCTCGGCCATCGCGACGTCGGCGTTGCGCTTGAGCGGGATCACCTGCCCGCGCCGGTAGCCGCCGTCGGCGGTGACGAGCACCTTCGCGCCGGCGTCGTTGATGCGGTCGCGCAGCGCCTCGGGGCTGAAGCCGCCGAAGACGACCGAGTGCACCGCGCCGATGCGCGCGCAGGCGAGCATCGCGATCGCGGCCTCGGGGATCAGCGGGAGGTAGATCGCGACGCGGTCGCCGCGGCGGACGCCGAGCGACTTGAGGACGTTCGCGAACTTGTTGACCTCCGTGTACAGCTCCCAGTAGGTGAGCGTGCGACGGTCGCCCGGCTCGCCCTCGAAGACGATCGCCGCCTTGTTGCGCCGGCTCGTGCGGACGTGCCGGTCGAGGCAGTTCGCGGCGACGTTGAGCTGCCCGCCCACGAACCACTGCGCGAAGGGGGGCTGCCAGTCGAGCACCTTCGTCCACGGCCGGATCCACTCGAGCTCCGCGGCCTGGCGCGCCCAGAAGGCCTCGGGGTCCTTCGCCGCCTCGTCGTAGAGGGCCCGCGTGGCGATGGCGGCGCGCTCGCGGAAGTGCGCGGGGGGCGCGAAGCGCCGGTGCTCGGTGAGGAGGGCGCTGATCTCGGTCATGCGGCGCTCGGGCGTGATGGCCGCCGCGGCGCGACGAGGGGGCGCGCGCGGGTCGGGGCCGGTGCGAGGTGGGGTGCAAGCTGACCGGCGGGGGAGGGGTGGGCAACCGGGCGGGCCGCGTCCGCGCGGCGCCGCGAAGCTCTCGCGCCGCAGCGTCGCGCCGCCGCCGCCGGCCCTGCCGGGGGCTCCCGGGCGGGGCTACCCTTCGCGCGCCATGCCCGTCCCCGACCGACCGCCCCACGACGCCGCCGTCGTCGCCGAGACGCGCGGGCTGGTGCGTCGCTACGGGCGGCGGCGCGCGCTCGACGACGTGACGCTGTCGGTGCGCGCGGGCGAGTGCCTCGCGCTCTTCGGCCCGAACGGGGCGGGCAAGACGACGCTCCTCCGCTCGCTCGCGGGGCTCCTCCGCCCCACCGCGGGCGAGGTGCGCCTGCTCGGCGCGGCGCTCCCCGGCGAGCCGGCGACGCGCGCGCGCGTCGGGCTGCTGAGCCATCACAGCATGCTGTACGACGCGCTCACCGTGCGCGAGAACGTCGCCTTCGCCGCGTCGCTCCACGGCATCGGCGCCGGCGACGCGGCGATCGACGCCGCGCTCGCGCGCCTGGGGCTCGAGGGGCGCGCGGCGACGCCGGTGCGGGCGCTCTCGCGCGGCTGGCAGCAGCGCACCAGCATCGCGCGCGCGATCGTGCACGGCCCCGCGCTCGTCCTCCTCGACGAGCCGTACACGGGGCTCGACGTCGCGGGGGCGCGCGCGCTCACCATGCTCCTCCGCACGCTGCGCGACGACGGCGCGGCGCTGGTGCTCGTGACGCACGACGTCACCGAGGGGCTCGACCTCGCCACGCACGCCGCGGTGCTGGTCGACGGGCGCGTGGTGCACCTCGCGCCGACCGACGGCGTCGCACCCGCGGCCTTCGCGGAGCGCTACCGTCGCCTCACGCTCGGCGAGGAGGCGGCGGCGTGAGCGCCCCGTCGCCCGTGCGGCGCCCCCCGTCGACGCTCGCCGTCGCCTGGCGCCTCGCGCGGAAGGACCTCGCCATCGAGGCCCGCACGCGGAGCGCCTTCCTCGCCTCGCTCGTCTTCTCGATCGTCGGCGTCGCGATCTTCTACTTCGTCTGGGACCCGACCGCGGTGCGGTCGATCGACATCGCCCCCGGCGTGACCTGGACGATCTTCGCCTTCGCCTCGCTGCTCGGGCTCCACCGCGCCTTCGGGCTCGAGCTCGAGACGCGCGCGATGGACGCGCTCCTCCTCGCCCCGGTGAGCCGCGAGGCGATCTTCCTCGGCAAGGCGCTCAGCAACCTCCTCTACGTGCTCGCCGTGCTGGCGATCACCGTGCCGGTCGTGCTGCTCTTCTACAACCTCCCGCTCGGCTCGGGGCTCGTGGTGCTGGCGGCGATCGGGGTGCTGGCGGCCGTCGGGATGGTGAGCGTCGGCACGCTCTTCAGCAGCATGACGGTGCACACGCGCTTCGCCGAGCTGCTGCTGCCGATGCTCGCGCTGCCGTTCTTCATCCCCGTGGTGGTGCCGGCGGCGCAGGCGAGCGCGCGGCTCCTGCTCGACCGGCCGCTCGACGAGGTGATGGGGTGGCTGCGGCTGCTGGTGGCGTTCGACGTGGTCTTCTTCGTGGTCTGCCTGCTCGCGTTTCCGTACACGATCGAGGATTGAGCGGCGCAGCGTGAGGATGATGCTCGTCGCGAAACGGTAAGCGGGGTTCGCGGCACCGCCGGTATCCTGGCGGGCATGAAGGTCCGGGACATGCTGCGAATCCTCTCCGACGACGGTTGGCAGCTCGCGCGCACGCGCGGGAGTCATCGCCAGTTCAAGCATCCGGAAAAGCCGGGACTGGTGACGGTCTCGGGCCATCCGGGCGAGGACTTGTCGCTCGACAACCAGCGCTCGATCTTGCGGCAGGCAAAGCTCCACGTGCGGAGGATCAAGTGAAGTTCGTCGCGATCATCGAGCGGACCGGCACGGGCTACGGCGCATGGCTGCCGACGCTACCCGGGTGCGTGGCCGCCGCGGCCACGCGCGAGGAGGTCGAGGTGCTCATCCGCGAGGCGGTCGAGTTCCACCTCGAGGGGATGCGCGAGGCGGGGGAGGAGATCGAGCCGCTCGACGACGATGCCGAGGTGGTGACGATCTCGGTCGCGGGCTGAGCGCCGTCCGGCGCCCCCCGGACGGCTCCCGACACCCCCGGTCGGTGTAGCTTTCGCCGCACGGCGCGACCGGCGGCAACCGTCGGCCGGCCCCAGTCGTTCTCCGTCCGCATGAGCACCTCCGTCGCCCCCGCCGCGCCGGCCACCGCCGTCGCCCCGCGTCCCGCCGCCCCCCTCCGGCCGCTCGACCCCCTCGTGGCGGTCGCCCTCGTGGCGCTCGTCGGGGTCATGGGGTGGGCCCTCCTCGCCACGCCGGTCGAGCGGCTGCAGGGGGCGGCGCAGAAGATCTTCTACGTCCACGTCCCCGCGGCGATCGTCGCGCAGTACCTCGCGGCGCCGCTCGCCGCGATCGGCGGGGCGCTCTACCTCTGGCTCAAGGACGAGCGCCTCGACCGGCTCGCCGAGAGCGCCGCCGAGATCGCGCTCGTCTTCCTCTCGCTGGTGCTCGTCACCGGGCCGCTCTGGGGGAAGCCGATCTGGGGGACGTGGTGGAGCTGGGACGCGCGCCTCACCACGACGCTCTTCCTCTGGTTCCTGGTCCTCGGCTACCTCGTCCTCCGCGGCGCGATCGAGGACCGGGCTCAGCGCGGGCGCTACAGCGCGGTGCTCGGCATCCTCGCCGCGCTCGTCGTGCCGTTCAACCACATGACGGTGACGCTCTTCCGCGGGCTCCACCCGCAGCCGATCGTGCTCAAGCCCGAGCGTCCGGGGCTCTCGTCGGAGATGGGGCTCGCCTTCGGGCTGGCGATGGCGGCGTTCGTGCTCCTCTTCGTCGCGCTGCTCCGGCTGCGCATGCGCTACGCCGCGATGCGCGACGAGGTCGAGGCGGCCGAGGGGCTCGCCTGATGACGCCCGACAACGCGAGCTACATGCACGTCGCCTACGCGCTCGTGCTCCTCGGCATCGTCGGCTACGTGGCCTCGCTGGCGGTGCGCGCCCGCGCCCTCGCCAAGCGCGCCGACGCGCTCCGCCCCGGCGCGTCGCGGCGCGCGTGACCCTCCCGGGCGCCGACCCCGCGCGCCCGCTCGTCGGCGCCACCGTCGTCGTCACGCGCGCGGCCGACGCGGGTGACGGGCTCCGCGCCGCGCTCCTCTCGCTCGGCGCCCGCGTCGTCGACTGCCCGGTGACGCGCATCGTCCCGCGCGATCCCGCCCCGTTCGACGCGGCGCTCGCCGCGGGGCCCCCCGACTGGCTCGTCCTCACCAGCCCTCGCGCCGTCGAGCGCGCGATGGCGCGGGCGCAGGCGATCGGCGTCGCCCCCGAGGCGCTCGCGCGCTGTCGCGTCGCCGTCGTCGGCGCGGCGACGGCCGACGCGGCGCGCGCGTGGGGGCTCGGCGTCACGGCGATGCCCGCGCGCTTCGACGCCGACGCCCTGCTCGCGACGCTCGCCGCGCGCGACGACGTGCGCGGCGCGCGCGTCGTCTTCCCCGTCGCCGCCGGCGCGCGCGAGGTGCTCGCCGACGGGCTGCGCGCCCTCGGTGCCGACGTCACCGTCACGGTGCTCTACGCCAGCGAGCCCGATCCCGCGCCGGCGCGCGCGCTCGGGTCCCGCCTCGCCGCCGGCGAGCTCCACGCCGTCACCTTCGCCGCGTCGAGCGCGGTGCGCGCCTTCGTCGACGCCGTCGGGGCCGAGGCGTGCGCGCGCACGGCGCTGGTGAGCATCGGCCCCGTCACCAGCGGCGCGCTCGCCGCGCTCGGCCTCGCCCCCGCGGCCGAGGCCTCGCCCTCCACCCTCGACGGCCTCGCGGCGGCGGTCGTCGCCGCCCTCGCGCCCCGCGCCGTCGCCCTGCCCGGCTCCCCCGCATGACCGCTCCCGCGTTCCGCCATCCCGGCCGCGTCCTCACGATCGGCACCCGTTCCTCGGCGCTCGCGCTCGCGCAGGCCGAGCAGGTGCGCGCCCGCCTCGCGGCGCTCGGCGTCGAGAGCGAGCTGGCCACGTACACCACCGTCGGCGACCGCCGCCTCGACGTCGCGCTCACGGCGATCGGGAGCAAGGGGCTCTTCACCGAGGAGCTCGAGCGCGACCTGCGCACCGGGATCACCGACCTGTGCGTGCACTCGCTCAAGGACCTGCCGACGCAGGATCCCGAGGGGCTCGTCGTCGCGGCGCAGCTCGAGCGCGAGGATCCACGCGACGCGCTCGTGGTGCGCGCCGACGTGCCGGCCCGCACGCTCGACGAGCTGCCGCGGGGGAGCGTGATCGGCACCAGCTCGCTCCGCCGCCGCGCACAGCTCCGCGCGTGGCGCCCCGACTGCACCGTGGTCGAGCTGCGCGGCAACGTGGGGACCCGGCTCGCGAAGCTCGACCGCGGCGAGTGCGACGCGGCGATCCTCGCCGCCGCCGGGCTCCACCGCCTCGGCCTCGGCGAGCGCATCGTGCACTACCTCGGCGCGCCGGCGTGGCTGAGCGCGGCGGGGCAGGGGGCGATCGCGATCCAGTGCCGCGTGGGCGACCCGATCGTGCACCCGATCGTCGCCGCGCTCGACCACGCGCCGACGACGCGGGCGACGACGGCGGAACGGGCCTTCCTCGCCGCGCTCGAGGGGGGGTGCCAGGTGCCGATCGGGGCGTGGCTCGACGGCGACGTGCTGCAGGGGCTCGTGGCGGCGGTCGAGGGGGCGCCGCTCCTGCGCGGCGAGATCGCGGTCGGCGGCGACCCGGTGGCCGCGGGGCGCGCGCTCGCGCAGCGGCTGCGCGGCGAGGGGGCCGACGCGATCCTCGCGGGGATCCGCCCGGCGCCGGCGCACTAAGCGCGGCGCGGGACGTGGGCGTCGTCACCGACTGCGCGCCGTAGGGAAGTCCGCAGGTCACCGCAGAGGCGCGGAGGGGCATCGACCCCTCCGCGCCTCTGCGGTGAACAGCGGTCCCCCGGCCGCGCAGCGATCCACCGACCGCACGGAACGCGGCGAACGCGAAGCGCATTCGCGTCGTGACACTTCACCCGTGATCTCGTCGTTCGGCCAGCGCTCGGCGGCGGCGCTGCGTTGACGACACCGACGAGGCGACACGGCGCGCGATCGCGTGCCGGGGCGCGGGGACCGGGGGCCGTCCCGGGCGCACCGCCGAGTCGTGCGGGGCCGGTCGCGCCCGCGTCACTTCACCGAGCAATCCATGTCGTTCTTCCCGACCCCGCGTCGCGGGGCCGTGATTCCGGGCGCGCGCCGTCGTGCCGTCGCCCTGGCCGTCGTGCTGTTCGCGTCGTGCCTTCCCGCCCTCCTGCGCGCACAGGAGCCCGAGCCGCCGCAGGCGGGGCCGCCCGTGCCCGTGCCGCCGGTGGCGCCGGGGCGACCGACGGGCGCCCCCAGCGGGCGCGCCGCGCTCGCCGGGGCCGCGATCGACATGGCGCGCGCGCCGCGCGCCTTCTTCGACTGCCAGGGCGGCGGTGGCGGTGGGGGCGGTGGTGGTGGCGGGGGGGGCGGTGGCGGCGGCGGGTCGTCGTGCGACTTCGACTACCTGCGCGTCGAGGTGCCGTTCGTGAACTGGGTGCGCGACCGCTTCGACAGCGACGTGCACGTGCTCGTGACACAGTTGCGGAGCGGCAACGGCGGGCGCGAGTACACGGTGGCCTTCGTGGGGCAGAAGCTCCTCACCGGGAGCGTCGACACGCTGCGCTACGTCACGGCCCCCAACGACGCCGAGGAGATCCTCCGGCGGAAGCTCGTGCAGACGATCCGCCTCGGCCTCGTGCGCTGGGTGGCGCGGACGCCGCTCGCGTCGCAGCTGCAGGTCGGCTTCGGCGGCGGGGCGTCGGTCGCGCCGCCGTCGCCGCGGAGCGTGCGCGACCCGTGGAACTTCTGGTTGTTCAGCGTCGGCGCGAACGGCAATGGCAACGGCGAGGAGCTCCGGCGGACGATGAACGGGACGCTCAACCTCACGGCCGACCGCGTGACCAACGAGTGGAAGATCAACCTGTCGGCGAACGGCGCCTACCGCGTCGATCGCTTCACCCTCCGGAGCGGCGAGCAGTTCCGCAACCTCGTGCGGAGCTGGGGGGGGAGCGCGCTCGCGGTGCGGTCGCTCACCGAGCACTGGTCGGCGGGGCTCCGGACGCAGGCGGTCTTCAGCGACTTCTTCAACCAGGATCTCGCGCTCACCGTCGCGCCGGCGGTGGAGTGGAACTACTTCCCGTACTCGCAGGCGACGCGGCAGCAGTTCACGATCCTCTACAACGTCGCCGCGAACAAGTACAAGTACCAGCGCACGACGGTCTTCGGCGAGGACGCCGAGCTGCGGTTCAACCAGACGCTGCTGATGGCGCTCAACACGCGCCAGCGCTGGGGGTCGATCCGCACGACGTTCGAGGCGAGCAACTACTTCCACGACCCGTCCCTCTACCACCTGACGCTGAGCGGCTTCACCGACCTCCGGATCGGTCGCGGCCTCAACTTCCGCCTCGGCGGCGAGGTGAGCCGGGTGCGCGACCAGCTCTACATCGCGCGCGCCGGCGTGAGCGACAACGAGATCATCGTGAACCGCCAGGCGCTGCCGACCAGCTTCCGCTACAACTTCTTCGGCGGACTGAGCTACACGTTCGGGTCGATCTACAACACGGTGGTGAACCCGCGTTTCGGCCTCACCGGGCAGCGCGGCGTCTTCCGCGTGCAGAACTGACGCACCGACGCCCACCTGCGACGTTCGGGACGGCCCGTCCCCGACCGACGTCGCCGGCTGTCGCGAGCGCGCCACGGCGAGCGGCCGGTCACCCGTGCCGTGGCGTGCGTGTCGCCCCGATGTCACGTGGCGCCGGCGCGACGAACCATGCATTCCGCAAGGGGGTGGCGTACCGCTTGCTCGCCCACGGGGCGCACCTGGGAGAGCCCCCCCGCTCCCCCGTTCCGCCACCCCCTTTGGAGGATGCCTCGCATGCGCAAGATCGGCCGGCTGTCCATCGCCGCCACCACGCTCGCCCTCACCGTCACGATGCTTCCCGCGCAGGGGACGCCCGCCAGCTTCACGTGGCGGTCGGCCGGCAGCGTGGTCTGCGTCAACCCCGGCTGCACGCAGGCGCGTGCCGACTTCGGGGTGACGGGGTTCGGCTTCGACCAGTTCGGGCTCAACCTCGGCACGTACGCCCCGCTCACCTTCAACCCCGCGGCGCCGTCGCCGACGAACCAGAACGCACCGACGCTCTCGACGCCGGGCTTCCTGCGCGGCTTCTCGATCAGCGCGCTCGACGGCATGGGCGTGACCTTCGCGGCCGCGCTCAACGGCACGAACCAGAACGGGTTCGACCTGACGGTGACCGACGGGGGCCGGACGCTCGTCGGCACGCGCAACAACTCGCCGCTCGTGCGCTCGCCCGCGTCGATCCTGATGAGCTTCACGGCCCCGCCGGGTGGCGTGGCGATGACGAACTTCGAGATCAGCGGCACGGCGTACCTCGCGGACAACACCGACTTCACCTGGTTCGCGCCGAACGGGCGCAACTACGACGTCGGCTCGTTCCGTCTCGCGACGGCCGTCATCCCGGAGCCCTCGACCTACGCCCTCATGGCGACCGGCCTCGCCGGGCTCACGCTCGTCTCGCGCCGTCGTCGTCGCGCCTGAGCGACCCGGCGGTGCACGCGCGGCCCGTCCCGGCATCGTGCCGGGGCGGGCCGTGTCGCGTGCGGTGGCCGTGCGGGCGCTCGTGCTAGCTTTGGGCGCACGAGGCCGGCGCGCACCGTCGGCCGCGCGTCCCCCTCGCCCAGCGTCTGCGCATGGCCACCCTCGTCCCGTCCTCCTTCGCCCCGGCGGCCGACGTCCCCGGGGCCCCGTCGACCGTCGTGCGCCCGCGTCGCCTCCGCGCGACGCCGCAGCTGCGCGCGCTGGTGCGCGAGACGCGCCTCGATCCGGCGCAGTTCATCCTTCCGCTCTTCGTGCGGAGCGGGACCGGCGTTCGCGTCCCGATCGCGAGCATGCCCGGGTGCGCGCAGACGAGCGTCGACGAGTGCGTGCATGACGCGCGCGCGGCGCACGCGGCGGGGGTGGGCGGGGTGATCCTCTTCGGCATCCCCGACCACAAGGACGCCGAGGGGACGGGAGCGTGGGACGCCGACGGCCCGGTGGCGCAGGCGGTGCGCGCGATCAAGCGCGAGGTGCCGGGGCTGCTGGTCGTCACCGACGTCTGCCTCTGCGAGTACACCGACCACGGGCACTGCGGCGTGCTGGTTGAGCGGAGGGGGCGCGTCGACGTCGACAACGACGCGACGCTCGCGCTCCTCGTGCGCGAGGCGCTGGCGCACGCCGAGGCGGGCGCGGACATGGTGGCGCCGAGCGACATGATGGACCACCGCGTCGGCGCGATCCGCGCGGCGCTCGACGCGGCGGGGCACGCCGACGTGCCGATCATGAGCTACGCGGCCAAGTACGCGAGCGCGTTCTACGGGCCGTTCCGCGAGGCGGCGGAGAGCACGCCGGCCTTCGGCGACCGCCGCAGCTACCAGATGGACCCCGGCAACGGCGACGAGGCGCTGCGCGAGGTGGCGCTCGACGTGGCCGAGGGGGCCGACATCCTGATGGTGAAGCCGGCGGGGGCGTACCTCGACATCATCCACCGGGTGAAGGCGGCGACCGGGCTGCCGGTGGCGGCGTACCAGGTGAGCGGCGAGTACGCGATGCTGCACGCGGCGGCGGAGCGCGGGTGGCTCGACCTCGAGCGGGCGATGCTGGAGTCGCTGGTGGCGATCCGGCGGGCGGGGGCGGACGTGATCCTGACGTACTTCGCGGTGGCGGCGGCGCGGGCGCTGGCGGGGGGGCGGTAGGGGGAGCGGGGCGGGGGAGGATTCGCGGTGTCGTGAGCGCGCGGGCGTCATCCTTTCGCGCCCGGTGCCACTCGCGACTGGCACCTCCGCCCCTGCGCGGTGCCGGAGGTGCCTGACCCCGCCGGCTCGGCGTGGGGACGGAGGAGACCGTCCCCGCTGCCGGGTGCTCTCGTCATCATCCTTTCGTACGCGGGGTCTGGCACCTCTGGCACCGGCCGGTGCCAGAGGTGCCAGACCCCGCGGTCCCCGCGGTCCGTCCCTGCGACCCCGCGGCGCGCGGCGCGCGGCCCGCGGCGGGGACGGCAGCGCCCGCGTCCCGCGCCCTCCGCACTCTCCCGCCGCCCACCGCACGACACCTCGGGGCGCGTCCCACGGTTGACAGCCGGCGCTAGCTTCCCGTCCGAGTTCCACCCCCACGCACGCCGGCCGCCCCTCCGGGGCGCCGGCGTGCTCCGCGTCCGACGAGCATGCTGAATCCCTGGCACGACCTGCCGCCCGGCACCAACCCGCCCACCGAAGTCACGGCGGTCATCGAGATCCCGGCCAAGAGCCGCAACAAGTACGAGCTCGACAAGACCTCGGGGCTCCTCAAGCTCGACCGCGTCCTCTACTCCGCGGTGCACTACCCGGGCGACTACGGCTTCGTCCCGCGCACGCTCCACGAGGACGGCGACCCGATGGACATCCTCGTGCGCATCAACGAGCCGACCTTCCCCGGCTGCCAGATCGACGCCCGCGTCGTCGGCGTCCTGCGCATGCTCGACAAGGGCGAGCCGGACGACAAGGTGCTCGCGGTGCCCTGCCACGACCCGTTCCACGAGGAGATCCGGGACCTCGGCGACCTCCCGGCGCACTACCTCCGCGAGGTCGAGCACTTCTTCCACATCTACAAGGACCTCGAGGGGAAGCGGGTGCAGATCCTCGGGTGGGAAGGGGTCGAGTCGGCGCGGCGGCTGATCGACGAGTCGGTGGTGCGCTACGCGGAGAAGTACGGGCGGCACGGCGCGTCGGCCTGAGCGCGCGGCGAGAGCGAGGGGTCTGGCACCGCTGGCACCGACAGGTGCCAGCGGTGCCAGACCCCGTTCAACAGGCCTCGCGCCTCACTCCCGCGCGAACACCAGCGACGCGTTGATCCCGCCGAAGCCGAACGAGTTCGACATCGCCACCTCCGGCCGCACGTCGAGCCCCCCCGCCGGCACGTGCCGCACCGCGCACGCCGGGTCCGGCCGCTCGAGGTTCACCGTCGCCGGCACGTACCCCTCGTGCAGCGCGAGCAGCGTCGCCGCCGCCTCGAACGCCCCGCTCGCGCCGAGCGCGTGGCCGTGGTGCCCCTTCGTCCCGCTCACCCAGGTCGTCGCCAGCGCCTCGTCGAAGACCTGCCGCATCGCGTCGGCCTCGGTCGGGTCGTTGAGCGGCGTGCTCGAGGCGTGCGCGTTCACGTACTGCACCTCGGCCGGCGTCACCTCGGCGCTCCGGAGCGCGAGCCGCATCGCGCGCGCCGCCTGCGCGCCGCCGGGGAGCGGCGCCGTCATGTGGTGCGCGTCGTTGGTCGTGCCGTAGCCCCGCACCTCGCCGTAGATGCGCGCCCCGCGCGCCACCGCCCGCTCGCGCTCCTCGAGGACGAGCACCGTCGCCCCCTCGCCCATCACGAAGCCGTCGCGGTCGGCGTCGAAGGGGCGGCTCGCGCGCCGCGGCTCGTCGTTGCGCGTCGTCATCGCGCGGATGAGCGCGAAGGCGCCGAAGCAGAGCGGCGCGAGCGGCGCCTCGGCCCCGCCCGCGAGCATCACGTCGGCGTCGCCGGCGCGGATGGTGCGCCACGCCTCGCCGATGGCGATCGCCCCCGACGCGCAGCTCATCGCGTTCGTCGCGTTGGGCCCCTGCACGCCGCACTCGATCGCGATGTTGCAGCTCGACGCGCCGCCGAAGACCGCCAGCGCGAGCGTCGCGTCGACGTTGCGGAGCCCGCCCTGCAGGTAGCGCCCGAGCTGCTCCTCGGCGTAGCCGATCCCGCCGAGCGCCGTCCCCATCGCCGCACCGACGCGCTCGCGGTCCTCGCCCGCGAGGTCGAGCGCCGCGTCGGCGAGCGCCATGCGCGCGGCGACGACGCTGAACTGCCCGAAGCGGTCGAGCCGCTTCGCGCGCCGGGCGTCGAGGTGGTCGCCGGGGACGAAGTCGTCGACCTGCGCGGCGACGTGCGTGCGGAAGGGCGACGGGTCGAAGCGCGTCAGCGGCCCGACCGCGCTCGTCGCCGCGCGCAGCCCCGCGCGGAAGGCGTCGAGGCCGATGCCGATCGGGGTGATGACGCCGATCCCCGTCACGACGACGCGGCGCGTCGCGGGCGTGCGCGAGAGGATCATGCGCCGCGCTCCGCCGCGCGCGCGAGGCCCGCGAGCGTGCGCGAGGCGATCCCGTGCACGAAGACCGGGCCGATCACCGCCTGCGCGGCGACCCGGCCGATGAGCGGCCACCCCGGCCCGTTCCAGACGTGGACGATGCGCACGAGCGTCTCGTCGTCGGTCGCGCGGCGCACGAACTGCCACTCGACGTCCATCCCCGTCGTGATCCCGCCGACGTGCCGGAAGCGCACGTGGGGGACCGTCTCGTCGACCGTCATCTCGCTCAGCCACCACGTCGGCCAGTTCGCCGGCCCGAAGGGGCGATACGCGCTCATCTCGACCAGCCCGCCGCCGTCGCGCGCCTTCTGGCGGAAGCGCACGAAGCGGTAGTGGGCGAGGTGCGCGGGCCAGCGCTCGACGTCGGCGGCGAGGCGGAAGATCCGCTCGCGCGGCGCGCGGACGACCCCCTCGTCGACCGTGACCATGTGGCGGTCGAGCGGCATGGGGCCGAGCCGGTACGGGGCGCGGAGCGCGGGCGGCGACGACGGGGCGGTGGCGTGCTCAGGCGGCATGCGGCGTCCAGGTGGCGGTCACGCGCCAGCCGAGATGGCGGCGCACGACGGGAGCGGCGCCGGTGGCGCGGCGCACGTGTGCAGTCAACTCGGCGGGGACGAAGCCGCGCAAGACGGAGGTCACCCCGTCGTGCCGGCTCACCGGGTGGAAGCCGAGGGGCCAGCTCGCGAGCCAGAGCCCGGCGGCGGCGAGCCAGCTGCGCCGGAGGTCGCCGACGAGGACCGCGACGCGCGCCACCCGGTCGAGCTCGCGCAGCATCGCCACGAGCTCGTCGTCGCCGAAGTGGTGCACGACCTGGGCCGCGAGGACGACGTCGGCGCTCCGGCTGGCGAGCGGGAGCGCGAAGGCATCGCCGGCGACGAACGCGAGCCCGCGCGCCTGCACCTGCGGCGCGAGCGCGCGCGCCGTGTCGACGGCGATCCCCTGCGGCGCGAGGCCGCGCCGGCGCAGGAGCCGGCACGCCGCGTCGAGGACGTCGCCCGACCCCGCGCCCACGTCGACGACCACCGGCGCCGGCGGGAGCCGCGGCACCAGCTCGGCCAGCCGCGCGAGGACGCAGCGCGTCCCGCCGAAGAGCGCGTTGGCGCGCGCGATGTCGCGGTGCGAGCGCACCACGAGCGCCGGGTCGACCCCCGCCTCGTCGAGCACCTCGTGCCCGCGCCGGCGGGCGGGGACGAGCCACGGCATGCGGTCAGCGCGCGAGCGTGGCGTAGCCGCCGCGGTAGTACACGATCGGGTGGCCGTCGCGCACGCGCGCGTGCTCGACCTGCATGACGAGGATCACGTGGTCGCCGCCGTCGTGGCGCGCCTGCACGGCGCACTCGAGCGACGCGAGCGCGTCGTGCAGCAGCGCGACGCCGGTGTTCCCCGCGTCGTACCCGACGCCGTCGAAGCGGTCGCCGTCGCGGCTCGCGAAGCGGCGCGAGAGCGCCTCCTGGTCCGACGCGAGGACGTTGACGCCGACGTGCGTCGCCGCGTGCAGGTGCTCGAAGACGCTCGCGTTGCGCGCGACGCACGCGAGCACGAGCGGCGGCTCGAGCGAGACGGAGCAGAAGGCGCTCACCGTCATCCCGTGGTCCTTCCCCGCGGCGTCGCGCGCCGTGAGGATCGTGATGCCGCTCGCGAAGCGGCCGAGGGTGGCGCGGAAGGTGTCCTTGTCGACGGGCATGGCGGGCGTGCGGGACGTGCGGCGTGCGCGGTCAGGAGGGGCGCCGCACCGGCGGCGCGACGAGCTTGAGGAGGAACGAGGGGCGCAGGACCTCGCGCGCGGGGACGAAGTCGCCGGTGACGCCGACGAGGAGGTCGGCCATCTCGCGCCGGGCGCCCAGGGTGCGCGCGGCGTGGTCCATGAGCGCGGGGACGGCGACGGCGGTGCCGATCATCCGCTCGACGAGCCACTTGCCGCCGAACTCGCGGCGGCGCGCCGCGTCGTAGGCCGCGAGCGCGCGCCGCGCCGCGTCGCGCGTCGGGGCGCGGAGCGCGTCGTGCGCGAAGGGCGCGAGCAGCTCGCCGCCGCGCAGCGCCGCGTAGATCCCCTCGCCCGTGAAGGGATCGAAGAAGTCGGCGGCGTCGCCCGCGAGGAGCGCGCCCGGGGCCCACGCGCGGCGCGCGCGCACCGCGAAGGGGCCGGTGGCGCGCACCGGCGTGACGCGCGTCGCCCCCGCGAAGCGCGGTGCGAGGTGCGGGCGCCGCGCGAGCCAGCGCGCCATGAAGCCCGCCGCGTCGCCGCTCGCGTCCTTCGCCAGCGCGCGCGGGACGACGATCGCGACGTTCGTCTCGCCGTGGCCGACGTCGGCGAGGCCGACGTAGCCGTCGCGCTCGACGTGCATCTCGCCGTGCGCGCCGATCCCCTGCACGTCGCGCCAGTGGGCGACGAAGGCGACGCGCCGCGGGAAGGGCCACGGGAGCCGCCCCGCGACGCCGAGGCGGCGCCCGACGACGCTGCGCAGCCCGTCGGCGCCGATCACGAGGTCGGCGCGCAGCTCGCGCGTCGCCCCTCCCTCCTCGCGCACGACGACGCCGCACGCCGCGCCGGCCGCGTCGCGCAGCACGTCGGTGACCGCGACGCCGTCGCGCACCTCGGCCCCCGCGCGGCGCGCGCCGTCGAGCAGGATCGGGTCGAGGCGCCGGCGACGGAGCGCGAGCCCGCGGTCGCGGAAGCCGCGGAAGCCGTGGCGCGCGGCGAACTCGCCGTGGATCGTGCCGCCGTTCGGCGCGCGCACCGTCATCCCGGCGAGGTGCGCGGCGCCCGCCCCCTCGACGTCGGCGAGGACGCCCATCGCGTCGAGGATGCGCGACGCCTGCGGGCTCAGGTACTCGGCGCACGCCTTGTCGCGCGGGAAGCGCGCGCGGTCGAGCACGAGCACGTCGTGCCCCTGCGCGGCGAGCGCCCACGCGCTGGCCGCGCCGGCCGGGCCGCCGCCGACGACGATCGCGCGGGCGGCGCGCGGGGCGCTCACGCGGCCCCCCCGCGCACGAGGCCGAGCGCGACGAGCGCGCCGGTGAGCGTGGCGGCGAGGTTCACCACGTCGTTGTCCAGCCAGCGGAGTCCGGTCGCGTGCATGGTGGGGGCACCGTGCACGTCCCGCGCCCGCTCGGTGAGCGCGCCGTCGGCGCCGCGACGGCGGGCCTGGAGCGTGGCGCCGAGGAGCGAGTCGGCGACCGCGCCCGCGACGCCGCCCGCCGCCCCGGCGAGGGCGACGGCGCGCGGCCAGCCGAGCGCGACGGCGATCGTGCCGAGCAACGCGGCCCCCGCGACGCTCGCCGCGGAGCCGATGGCGGTCACGCCGCCGCTCATCCCGGGGGCGAGCGGGCGCCAGGTGATCACGTGGCGCGGCGTCCCGCCGAGCCAGGTGCCGATCTCCGTCGCCCAGGTGTCGGCGGTGGCGGCCGCCAGCGCGCCCAGCGCGACCGCCTGCAGCGCGGGCCCGGCACCAAGGCGCGTCCCCTGCGCCACGACGAGCCCCGCCGCCACGCCGAAGACGCCGCCGTTGGCGAGCACCTGTCGCGCGCGGCGCCCCGGCTCGGGGGCGAGCACCGCCGCCGTGCGCGCGCGCTTGGTGGCGCGCCCGGCGCGGCCGAGGGCGACGCTCGTGCCGAAGAAGGCGAGGAGGAGCACGACCCAGTCGGCGCCGGCGAGCGCCGTCGTGCTCCCCAGCAGCGCGGCGGCGGCGGCGGCGCCGGGGGTGAGGAGGCGCGCGCGCCACGCGAGCCCCGCGACGGCGGGGCCGAGGGCGACGGCCACGAGAGGCGGCACCGCGAGCGAGAAGCCGGTCACGCGTCGCGCCTCAGGCGAGGTGGTCGTCGGAGGCGCGACGGAGCGCGTCGATGAGGCGCGAGCGGAGAGCCTCGGGCGCCGGCTCGAGCGGGGCGGCATGGCGGAGGGTGTGGCGGAAGGCCCCGTCGCGCGCGAACGCGTGGCGGCAGGCCGCGCAGCGTCGCAGGTGGCCGTCGATCGCGTGGCGCTCGTCGGGGGCCATCTCCTCGTCCAGGTACTCGAAACTGCGCGCCTGGACGGCGCTGCACGGCCAGCTCGGGAACGACAGCGGGCCGTCGTGATGCATCATGCGGTCCGGTCGGGGCTGGGCCAGCGGCCGTCGCGCGTCGCGGACGCGCGGGGGATGCGCACCCGAGGGGATCGAGCGTGACGGCAGGGGCACAACGTGTCGTCACCATCGCCCGTTCCCCCGCGCCGCCCGCGTCCGCGTCGCTTGTTCACGACCACCTTTCGGCTTAGCTTCGCCCCCGCCCGACCCGGCGGCCGCGTCGATGCGCCGCGCCCGCGCTCCCGCGCGAGTTATAGTCCCGTGCCACCGATGTCCGCCACCGTCGACGCCCGCCTGCCGCTCAGCCTCCTCGAGGCGGTCCGCCTCGTCGATCGTCCCGAGGCGCTCGAGGAAGCGGAGTACGTCGAGGAGCTGCGCCTCAAGAAGCTCGGGCTGAGCGACACGGTGTACGCGCAGATCCGGCGCTACGCCGAGGCGGTGCGGCGCGGCGAGCGCACGGGACGCGACGAGGCGGCGGCGCTCGCGCGGCTGATCGGCCGGCGCGCCGACGCGCACCGCGTCTTCGAGGCCGCGGGGAGCTGGCTCGCCGACGAGGCGGTCGGCACCGTCTCCGGCATGCGCCGCACCTTCATCCGCGTCCTCCCGGGGATGATCGCGCGCCCGCTCGCCCTCGGCGCGGTGCGCCGCCTCGCGCGGCGCTACCTCGATGGCGCCGTGCAGCGCGTCGGCGCGACGGTGCGGCTCGAGGTCCCCGTCCCCGTGATGCTCGACGAGGGGCAGGGGAGCGCGGCGGGACACGCCTTCTACGCGGCCGCCTTCGGCACCATCCTCGAGCGCCTCACCGGCGTCCCCGCGGTCGTCGCGCGCGTCGATGCGTCGCGCGGCGCGGGGTGGCGCGCCGACTGGGGCCGCGCCTGACGCCCGCCCCTCGCGCGCACGGAGCCCTCGTGGCGCTCGCCGATTCGCTCGACGCCGTGCAGGCGGCGCTGCGCGCGCAGGGGCTCGACGGCTGGCTCCTCTACGAGTTCCAGGGGCAGAACCCGATCGCCAACGGGCTCCTCGGCCTGGGCGCGCACGTCACGCGCCGCGCCTTCGCCTTCGTGCCGGCGCGGGGCACGCCCGTCGCCGTGCAGCACGCGATCGAGAAGCACCTCTGGCGCCACTGGCCCGCGGCGTGGGAGCGGCGCACCTACGCCGGCTGGGCCGACCTCGAGGCGACGCTCGCGGCGCTCGTCGCGGGGAAGCGCATCGCGATGGAGACGTCGCCCGGCAACGCGGTGCCGTACGTCGATCGCGTCCCCGCCGGCGTGCTCGAGATGGTCCGCGCCGCCGGGGCCACGGTGGAGACGAGCGCCGCGCTCGTGACGCGCTTCGTCGCCGCGCTCGACGACGCCGCGCTCGCGAGCCACGAGCGCGCGGCCGAGGCGATCGCCGCGATCGCCGACGAGGCGCTGCGCCACGCCGGCGCGATGGCGCGTGCAGGGACGCCGGTCACCGAGTTCGCCCTGCAGCAGCGCGTGCTCGCCGCCTTCGCGGCGCGCGGCCTCGAGACCGAGCACGCGCCGATCGTCGCGGTCGACGCCAACGCCGCCAACCCGCACTACGCGCCGTCGCCCACGCGCTCGCCGGCGATCGGCATGGACTGCGTCCTCCTGCTCGACCTCTGGGCGCGCGAGCCCGGGGGGATCTTCGCCGACCAGACGTGGATGGCGACGATCGGCACGCCGCCGGCGGGCTTCGACGCGGCGTGGGCGGCGGTGCGCGAGGGGCGCGACGCGGCGATCGCGCGCGTGCGCGAGGCGATGGCCGCCGGCACCCCGCCCACCGGCGCCGCGCTCGACGCGGCGGCGCGCGACCTCATCGCCGCGCGCGGCTTCGGCGACGCCTTCGTGCACCGCACCGGCCACTCGATCGACCGCACGGGGCTCCACGGCTCGGGGCCGCACCTCGACTCGATCGAGACGCGCGAGGAGCGCACGCTCATGCCGGGGGTGCTCTTCTCGGTCGAGCCGGGGATCTACCTCGAGGGGCGCTTCGGGATCCGCAGCGAGGTGAACGTGCTCGTCGACGCCGCGGGCGACGTGCGGGTGACGCCCGCGGCGATCCAGCACGAGGCGCTCGCGCTGTGACGGCGCGCGCCGGCGCCGGCGCGACGCCCGGCGTCGCGGCGCGCACGGCGCTCCTCGGCATCGGCGCCAACGTCGCGCTCGCGGTCGTCAAGCTCGTCGCCGGGATCGTCGGCAACTCGTACGCGCTCGTCGCCGACGCGGCCGAGAGCACCTTCGACCTGTTCGGCAGCATCGTGGTGTGGGCCGGCGTGCGCATCGCCGACCGCGACGCGACCGCCGACTACCCGTTCGGCTACGGCAAGGCCGAGGCGCTCGCGGGGGCGGTCGTCGCGCTCCTGCTGCTGGTGGCGAGCGTCGGCATCGCCGCGGCGGCGATCCACGAGATCCGCACGCCGCACTTCTCGCCCGCGCCGTGGACGCTCGCGGTGCTCGGCGCCGTGATCGTCGGCAAGGAGCTCGTCGCACGACGCGTCGCGGCCGTCGGGCGACGCGAGCGCAGCACGGCGCTCGAGGCCGACGCGATGCACCACCGGAGCGACCTCCTCACCAGCGTCGCGGCGTTCGTCGGCATCGCCGTCGCGCTCGCCGGCGGTCCCGGGTGGGAGAGCGCCGACGACTGGGCGGCGCTCGCCGCCTCGGGCGTGATCGCGTGGAACGGCGTCGCGCTCCTCCGCACCGGCGTGCGCGAGCTCATGGACCGGATGCCCCCCGGCGACGTCACCGACGCGGTGCGTGCCGCCGCCCGCGCCGTCGACGACGTGCGCGACGTCGAGAAGCTCGCGGTCCGCAAGGCGGGGCGCGGCTACTGGGTGGACATCCACGTGCAGGCCGATCCGGCGATGTCGCTCCACGCGGCGCACGTCGTCAGCGGCAAGGTGAAGGGGGCGATCCGCACGGCGGTGCCGGCGGTGCAGGGGGTCCTCGTCCACATGGAGCCGCACGAGCGGGTGGCCGACACTCCCACCGCGTGACGTCACGCCCCGACCGCCGCATGCCCCGACTCCGCCCCCTCCTCGCCGTCGCGCCCGCGCTCGCCGCGCTCGCCATCGCCGCCCCCCGTGCCGCCGGCGCCCAGTCCACGACGAACGAGCACGCCTGGCTCAGCACCTTCGGCGAGCACCGCGTGAACGCGAAGTGGCTCGGCTACTGGGAGTTCTCCGCCCGCCGCGCGGAGCTCGGGCGCACGTGGCAGCAGCAGCTCGGCGCCTTCGGCGTCTCGTACGACCTCTCGCCGGCGTGGCGCGCGACCGCGAGCATGGGGTGGAGCCACACCTTCCGCTACGGCGCGACGCCGATCGCGGCGAAGGCGTTCGAGCTCCGCCCGTGGGTGCAGCTCGTCGGCAACCGGCGGGTCAGGCGCCTCGCGCACACCGAGCGGACGCGCGTCGAGATGCGCAACGTCGTCCCGTACACCGAGCTCGCCCCCGACGACCCGGCGTGGGTCACGACGTGGCGCCTGCGGCGCATGGACCGCCTCGTCCTCCCGTTCTCGTCGACGAGCCGATGGTACGCGGCCGCGTCGCAGGAGTGGTTCGTCCTCCCCGGGCCGATCCGCGGCCCCGCGCGGCGGCTCGAGCAGACGCGCACGCAGCTGCTCGTGGGGAAGAACGTCGCGCCGACGCTCCGCATCGAGGGGGGCTACATGCTGCAGGCCTTCTGGCGCCGGACCACGGACGAGATCAACCATACCGCGCTCCTCGTCCTGCGCTGGAACGCGCCGCTCGCCCGTTGAGCGTGACGCGCGCGCGCCGTTCGGCGTGACGTCGCGCCGCGCGCTCGCGTCATCGGGCGACGGAACGCGCCACCGCGGCGCGCGTACACGATCGGCCATGCCCTCGCTCCACTCCGCTCTCCGCCCGCTCGCCCCGCTCGCGCTCGCGCTCGCCACCACTGCCGGCGCGCAGCAGCGCACGCACGGCCACGCCTGGCTCAACTGGTTCGGCGATCACGCGCTGGGCGGCGGGAACTCGCTCTACGTCGAGCTCTCCGCGCGTCGCGCCGACCTCGGGGCGACCTGGCAGCAGCAGGTGGTGGGGCTCGGCCTCGCGCGCCGCGTCGTCGGCTCGTACCGCGCGACCGTCACGCTCATCGGCCAGCGCAGCTTCCCCTACGTCGACGGCGCCGGCGGCAACCGGGTCGACGAGGTGCGCCCGTGGGTGCAGCTGCAGGGCCAGCGCATGCTCGCCGGGACGTCGCGCAGCGGGTGGCAGTGGGCCGACCGCTCGCGCCTCGAGCTGCGCTGGCAGCGTGCCGACGTGCCGTTCGACGTCGAGGGCGACTGGCGCAACAGCTGGCGCGTGCGGCGGCAGGATCGCGTGACGCGCCAGTTCGCCAACGGCTGGTACGCGGGGGCGTCGCAGGAGTGGTTCGTCGGCGCGCTCCCGTGGGCGGGTGGGCGCGTCGTCGAGCAGTCGCGCACCTCGCTCCTCGCCGGGCGGCCGCTCTCGCCCACGCTGCGCGCCGAGGCGGGCTACATGCTCCAGTGGCTCGGGCGGCCGGGCGGGGCCGAGGAGTTCAACCACACGCTCGTGATCTCGTTCCGCTCGAACGCGGCGTTCCGCTGACGGCGCACGGGCGCCGTTGGGGCGCGCACTAGGTTCGTCGCATGCCGCCCCGACCCGCCCGCGCATGAGGCGCGGGCTCCTCGCCCTCGCCGCCGTCGCGCTCGTCGCCGGCGGTGCGTTCTCGCTCCTCCGGACGACGGGTGACGCGGCCGAGCCGTCGATGGCGCGCCGGCTCCTGCGCGGGCGCGGGACGGCCGAGCGGAGCGCGCTCGCGGCGGCCGCGCGCGAGTTCGGGACGCGCACGCTCCCGGCGCCGGTCGCGGGAGCGGCGCCGGCGGTCGTCGCGAGCGGCGGCGGGCAGCTCCAGCTCCGCGTCGTGCTTGAGGGGGCACCGCCCGCCGTGCCGGCGCCCGACGCGCGCGCGGTCGATGCGCGCTGTCCCGCCACCGTCGTCGACGACGCGGTGCGCCTCGATGCGCGCGGCGGCGTCGCTGCGGCGATCGTCTGGGTCGAGGGGGCGCCGCCGGCGGGACCGTGGCGCGACGCGACCGGACGGCGGCGCACCGTCGCGTTCGACGGCTGCCGCGCGTGGCCCGCGCTGCAGGTCGTGCCGCCGGGGACGACGCTCGAGCTCCTGCAGCGCGACTCGCTGCGCGACAGCATCGTCGTGCGCCACGTCGCGCGCACGGCGGCCGACACGGTGACGTTCGAGGCCGACGGGCAGCTCGTCCCGTTCCACTCGCGCACCTGGCCCGCGGGCGCGGTCACGGTGCGCTCGCTCCGCTTCGGCTGGTCGCGCGCGCTGGTGTTCGTGGCCCCGAACCCGAGCGCGCGCCTGACGAGCGACGCCGGCACCGCGACGCTCGACTCGCTCGCGCCCGGGACGCGCGTCGTGCGCGCGTGGCACCCGCGGCTGGGCGAGACGTCGGCCAGGGTGACGGTGCGCGGCGGCGCGAGCACGACCGCGACGCTCACCCTGCGCGCGCCGCGCTGACGCCCGCGGCGCGAGCGCGTGCGGGGCGCAGGCCCACCGTACCGCCGCGCGCTCAGCCCCCCGTCGCCGCGGCCACGACGCGCGCGACGAACGCCGGGTCCCGCAGCAGCGCGACGTGCCCGCCCGTCTCGACGAGCGTGAGCGTCGCCCCCGGCCAGAGCGAGGCGAGATACCCCGCCTCGGCCACCGGCACCTGCTCGTCGTCCACCGCGTGCAGCACCGCGAGCGCGGGCACCGCGCCGGCCGCGACGCAGCGCGCGGCGAGCGCCTCGGTCTCGATCGCGTCGAAGTCCTCCCCCCAGCGCGTGCGGAAGTGCGCGCGCATCCCGTCGACGATGGCCGGCGTCGCACGATGGCGCGCGACGAAGCGGTCGAGCGGGCGGTGCACCGTCGACGGCGCGCCGATGCTCACGAGGCGCAGCGCCCGCGCCTGCGCCGCGTCGCGCCCGGCCAGCACCGCCGCGGCCGCGAGCGTCGCCATCCCGCCCATGCTGTGCCCCACGAGCGCCGCGGGGCGCACGCCGAAGGCGTCGCACGCCGCCAGCAGCGCGTCGCGGAAGGCGGGGAGCGCGGCGTCGTCGCCGTCGCTCGCGCCGTGCCCCGGCGCGTCGCACGCCACCACCTGCCATCCGCGCGCCACCAGCGCCTCGATCGTCGGCGCCCACTGCGCGGCGCGCCCGCCCCAGCCGTGGATGCACGCGGCGACGGGCCCGTCGGCGGCGCCCCAGCGCCAGCATGCGACCTCGCCGTGCATGCTCGGCGCGAGGCGCGTGTCGGTGGCAGGGCGCATCCACGTCGGGAGCCGCCCCCGGTCCGGCGCGTCGTGCGAGCGGCGCGTCGTGGGCGGGGGGGTGGTGAAGCGGCGGACCGCCTCGGCCACGGCGGCGTCGAGGTCGGGGAGGGCGTCGAGCGGCGGGAGCTCGGGCGGGAGCGGCGCCGAGGGGCGCGGGTCGGGCGGGAAGCGGCGGGGCATGCGGAGGCGGTGCGGAGGCGCGCGACACCGGGGCGCACGCGGGGTGTAAGTTGCACCGACGGTGGGCGCACGTCGTGTCGGCGCGCTTCCCGCCGGATTCCCGTCATGACGACCTCGCTCGCCCACGACCCCGCCACCCCGCGCGCCGACGATCGCCTGGCCGATCGCGACGCCGTGCTCCGCCGCGGACGGCTGCTCAACCGCCTCTCGCTCGCCTACAACGGTGCCGAGGCGGTCATCGCCGTCGGCGCGGGGCTCGCGGCGGGGAGCATCGCGCTCGTCGGCTTCGGCGTCGACAGCGCGATCGAGGTCACCGCCACGCTCGCCGCGACCTGGCGCCTCGCCGCCGACGGCGACGCCGCGCGCCGCGAGCGCGTCGAGCGCATCGCGCTGCGCCTGGTCGGCTGGTGCTTCCTCGCGCTGGCCGCGTTCGTGGCGTACGAGTCGGTCGAGGCGCTCGTCGCGCGCGAGCGCCCCTCGACGAGCGTCCCCGGGCTCGTGCTGGCGCTGGTGAGCGTCACGGTCATGCCCTTCCTCGCCCGCGCCAAGAAGGACGTCGCGCGCCGCCTCGACTCGGGGGCGCTCGCGGCCGAGGCGCAGCAGACGGCGCTCTGCAGCTGGCTCTCGGCGATCCTCCTCGCGGGGCTCGGCCTCAACGCGACGCTCGGCTGGTGGTGGGCCGACCCGGTCGCGGCGCTGGTGATGGTGCCGATCATCGCGCGCGAGGGGTGGGACGGGGTGCGCGGCGTCTCCGACTGCGGGTGCGCGCACGGGCACTGAGGGGGCGCACCCGCGCTACACCAGCACCTCGTCATCCCGGAACTGCCCCCGGTAGAGCCGCGCATACACCCCGTCGCGCGCCAGCAGCTCCGCGTGGCTCCCCGTCTCCACGATCCGCCCGCGCTGCAGCACGCAGAGCCGGTCGGCGCGCTGCACGGTGCTCAGCCGGTGCGCGATGATGATCGTCGTCCGCCCCTCGAGCAGCGAGACCATCGCGTCCTCGACCAGCCGCTCGCTCTCGGTGTCGAGCGAGCTCGTGGCCTCGTCGAGGATGACCACCTGCGGGTCCTTGAGGAAGACGCGCGCGATCGCGATGCGCTGGCGCTGGCCGCCGGAGAGCTTCACCCCGCGCTCGCCGACGCGCGTCGCCAGCCCTTCGGGGAGCGTCTCGACGAACTCCCACGCGTGCGCCGCCTTCGCGGCCGCGATCACCTCGGCCTCGGTCGCGTCGGGGCGGGCGTAGGCGATGTTCTCGCGGATCGTCCCGCTGAAGAGCGCCGGCTCCTGCGGCACGACGCCGATCGCGCCGCGCAGGTCGGCGAACGAGAGCGCGCGCACGTCGACGCCGTCGAGCGTGATGCGGCCGCCCGTGACGTCCCAGAAGCGCGGGACGAGCGAGGCGATCGTCGTCTTGCCCGCGCCGCTCGGCCCAACGAGCGCCACCACCTCGCCGGGGGCGATCGAGAGCGAGATGCCGTGCAGCACCTCGGGGAGGTCGGGGCCGTAGGCGAAGCGCACGTCGTCGAGCGCGATCGCGCCGCGCACGGGGCGCGCGAGCGGCACCGGCTGCGCCGGCTCGGCGACCGTCGCCGGCGTGTCGAGGAGCTCGAGGACGCGCGCCGTCGCGCCGATCGCCTCCTGGAACGAGCCGAAGACGCTCGCCAGCGCCCCCACCGCCGCCGCGACCGTGACGGCGTAGAGGAGGAAGCTCACGAGCTGCCCCGCCGTCAGCAGCCCGTCGAGCACGAGCTGCCCCCCCTGCCAGAGCACCGCGACCACCGCGCCGAAGGCGACGAAGCCGACCGTGCCGAAGAAGGTCGCGCGGATCGTCGCCTTGCGCAGCGCCGCGTCGATCACGCTCGACAGCAGGCCGCGGAAGCGCGCCACCTCGACCTGCTCGCGCACGAAGCCCTGCACGGTGCGGATCTGCCCGAACGCCTCGTCGGCCGTCGCCATCGCCTCGGCGACCCGGTCCTGCACGCCGGTGCTCGCGGCGCGCAGCAGCCGCCCGCAGACGACCCCCGCGCCGACGACGAGCGGCGTCACCGCGACGACGATCAGCATCAGCCGCGGGTTGGTGAGCGCGAGGAGCGTGATCCCGCCGACGAGGTAGAGCGCCTGGCGCGCCATCTCGCTGAAGTAGCCGGCGAGCATCGTCTGCAGCACCGCGAGGTCGCTCGAGAGGCGGCTCGTGAGCTCGCCGGTGCGCCGCTCGGTGAAGAACTGCGGCGAGAGGCGCACGAGGTGCGAGAACAGCTCCTCGCGCAGCCCGGCGACGACGCGCTCGCTGATGCTCGACAGCAGGTAGACCTGCACGAAGGTCACCGCCGCCTGCACGGCGAAGACGGCGAGCAGGCCGAGGGCGATGCGGTCGAGCATCGCGCGGTCGCGGCGGAGGAAGGCCGCATCAAGCAACTCCTGCACGACGCGCGGGAAGGCGAGCCCCGCGATCGCCGCGACGACGAGGCAGGCGAAGGCGATCGCGAGGCGCCCGCGGTACGGGCGCAGCCGCGGCAGCAGGCGTGCGAGCGGGCGCGGCGACAGGCGCGGCGACCTGGCGCCGGGGGCCGTCGCGACCGAGGCGCCGGGAGCGGTCCCGGCGCCTCGGTCGGTGGTGCGGTCCTGCGCGCGTCGCGGACTCATGCGAGGAGCCGGCGGTCGACGACCATCGCCACGAAGAGGAGCGCGAGGTAGAGCAGCGAGTACTTGTAGACCCACCACGCCGGCGCGCTCCACTGGCCCTCCGGCGCGCGCATCACCTGCACGGTCCCCCACAGGAGCAGCGCACCGAGGCCCACGGCGCTCGCCGCGTAGATCCACCCGAAGGCGCCGAAGGTGCAGGGGAGGATCGTGAGCGCGAGGAGGACGATCGTGTACCAGAACATCTGCCACATCGTCTCGCGTTCGCCCCAGACCAGAGGCGCCATCGGGACGCCCGCGCGCCCGTAGTCCTTCTGCTTGTTGAGCGCGAGCGCCCAGAAGTGCGGCGGCGTCCAGTAGAAGACGATGAGGAAGAGGTACCACGCCGCGAGGTCGAGCCGCCCCGTCACCGCCGCCCAGCCGACGAGCGGCGGGAAGGCGCCGGCCGCGCCGCCGATGACGATGTTCTGCGGCGTCGTGCGCTTGAGGAAGCGCGTGTAGACGAAGACGTAGAAGTAGAAGCCGCCGAGGGCGAGCGCCGCCGTGAGCACGTTCACGTAGAGCGCGAGGAGCCAGGTCGCCGTCATCGCGAGCATCGCGCCGAAGGCGAGCACGGCGTGCGGCGTCATGCGCCCGCTCGGGATGGGGCGGAGCTTCGTGCGCCCCATCACGCCGTCGATGTCGCGGTCCATGTACATGTTGACCGCGTTCGCCCCGCCCGCCATGAGGTAGCCGCCGAGCATGACGATCGCGACGAGCGTCCAGTCGGGCGAGCCGGCGACGTACATCGGCGCCGCGGTGGTGACGAGCAGGAGCGAGATGATGCGCGGCTTGGTGAGCATCACCAGGTCGCGCCAGAGCGGGCGGGCCCCGGCCTCCTGCGCCCCCGAGACGACCGGGGCGGTCATGCGCCGAGCTCCGCGGCGCCGGCGAGCACCGGCGTGCGCGGCGTCACGCGCGCGCCGACACCCACCGGCTCGCCGCCGTCGGCCGCGCGGCGCGCCGCGTAGGCGAGGGCGAAGGTCGCCACCCAGAGCAGCACGCCCGTCGCCTGGTGGAGCGAGCGCGCGACCGGCGGGAAGCCGCCGAGCACCATCCACGCGCCGAAGGCGATCTGCAGCACGACCACCCCCGCCGCCGCCTGCGCGAGGCGCGTGATCACCGGCGTCTCGCGCCGCTTCGCGATCAGGACCGCCTGCAGCACGACGTGGAGCGCGGTGAGGTAGGCGAGGACGCGGTGCGTGAGCTGGATGTGCTGCGCCCCGCCGCCGAGCGACCCCTCGCCGCAGAAGGGGAAGCCGGCGCACGCCACGGCGGCGCCCACCCACTTGGCGGTCATCCCGCCCATGAGCACCGTCACCAGCGCGAGCCCGGCCGCGACGGTCGCGCCGCGGATCGTGCGCGGCGACGCCGCATCGGCGCCCGCCGCGCGCAGCGAGGCGAAGCCCCCGGCGCGCATCCACCCGGCGGTGAGCGTCGCGAGGAGCGACATCGCCACCGCCTTGTGCGCGAGCGTCGCCCACCAGTCGTTCCTGTAGGTCACGGTGACGGCGCCGAGCGTCGCGGCGAAGACGACGATCGCCGTCGCGAGCCCCGCGGCGCGCAGGACGCCGCCGCGCCCAGCCACCCCCGGAAGCTCGCGCTTGAGGAACGCGAGGACGAGGAAGGCCGCGACCGCCGTGCTCAGCGTCGCCGCGAAGTAGCGGTGCAGCACCTCGATGACGAGGTCGGGGCGGCTGAAGGGCGGGAACCAGTAGCCGTAGCACTTCGGCCAGTGGTCGCCGCACCCCATGCCGCTCCCCGAGATGCGGACGAAGCCGCCGAAGATCACGTGGCCCAGCGCGAGCACCCAGGCGAGGGCACCGACGCGGCGGAGCGTCGTCAGGCGGGGGTCGGTCACGGCGCGCCCTCCGCGGGAACGAGCACGGTGGCGCCGCCGGCGATCGCCGTCGCCGGGTCGCCGATCGCGCGCCAGGTCGCGTAGAGCAGGACGACCAGCGAGAGCGCCGGGATGAGGACCCAGAGGAGCTCGGCGGCCCGGGTCGTCGCCGGGAGGCGGTGCCCGTGGGCCGGGGGGACGCTGGCGGCGACGGCGGAGCGCAGGATGTAACGGTGCGCGATCACGACGGCCACGACGGCGCCCCAGAAGATCGTCTGCGCGATCATGGGGGTCGGGGGAGGGGGAGGGGACCGGGTCGGGCGACTGCCCACCGGCCCGTGCGAAAGCTCGCGAAACCGGTTACCCCGCGCCATTGGACCGGGTGTCCGATCCGCACTGCCGGCGGCCCGCCCGGCCCGCTAGCGTCGGGACCATATGTCGGGCGCCCCCTCCCCCTCGCTCCGCCGCCAGCTCGGCCTGTGGAGCGCCATCGCCGTCCTCGTCGGGTCGACCATCGGCTCCGGGATCTTCCGCTCGCCGGCAGGGATCGCGACCCGGCTCCCGGGGCCGCTCCCGCTCGTCGGCGTCTTCGTGGCGGCCGGCGTCCTCGCCCTGTGCGGCGCGCTGACGCTGGCCGAGGTGGGGAGCGCCTACCCGCGGACGGGCGGGATCTACGTCTACATCCGCGAGGCCTTCGGGCGGCTCCCGGCCTTCCTCTTCGGGTGGGCCGAGTTCGTGATCATCCGCGCCGCCTCGCTCGGCGCGATCAGCATCACCTGCGCCGAGTACACGCTGCGCGTCGCCGGCTTCGACCCGTCGGTCGCGCCGTACGACGACTGGGCGCACTGGCTCGCGGCGGTGGCGATCGTCCTCTCGAGCAGCGTGAACGTGCTCGGCGTGAAGTCGAGCAGCGTCGTGCAGAACGTGACGACGCTCGCGAAGTACGGCGGGCTCCTGTTCATCGTCGTGCTGGCCTTCGCGATCGGCCTCCCGCGCACGGGGGGCCACTTCGCGCCGCTCGCGCCGGCGGGGAGCTTCACCTTCGGCGCCTTCGGCCTGGCGCTCGTGAGCACGCTCTGGATCTTCGACGGCTGGGCCGACGTGAGCTTCGTCGGCGGCGAGATCAAGGACGCGCAGCGCACGCTCCCGAAGGCGCTCGTCCTCGGCACGCTCCTCGTGCTCGCGATCTACCTCGCGGCGATCTTCGCCTACCTGAGCGTGCTGAGCGTGCAGGAGATCGGCGGCTCGCGCCTCGTCGCCGCCGACGTCGCCCAGCGGCTCATCGGCCCGGCGGGGGTGCTCTTCGTGAGCGTCACGGTGATGCTCTCGACCTTCGGGACGCTCAACGGGACGCTGCTGACGGCGCCGCGCATCTTCGTGGCGATGGCCGACGACGGGCTCTTCTTCAAGGCGCTCGGCAAGGTGCACCCGCGCTTTGAGACGCCGTACGTCGCGGTGCTCACCTGCGCCGCGCTCGGCGTCGCGTTCGTGCTCCTGCGGAGCTTCGAGCAGCTGGCCGACGCCTTCGTGACGGCGATCGTCCCGTTCTACGCGCTGGCGGTGGCGAGCGTCTACGTGCTCCGCCGCCGCGCGGGGGCGGCGTACGCGCCGACCTTCCGCGTCCCGGGCTACCCGCTCGTCCCGGCGCTCTTCATCGCGAGCGCGGTCTTCCTGCTCGGCAACGCGATCGTCGACGAGACGAGCCGCTGGGCGACGCTCGGCGTGCTGGGGGGGATCGTGGCGGGGATCCCGGTCTACCACCTCGTCTTCGCGAAGCGGGCGGCGGGCGCGCCGTGACGGGGCGCGGGCGCGCGGCGCGGGCGGGGCGCTGACGCCGCGCTGACGGGGGCGTCGCAGCTTCGCGAGTGCGTGCACGCTGGCGATGACGCCCGCGTGACTCGGGTTACCGCCCCCCGGGGGCGCGTCGGCACCGTGGCCCCGCGAGCACGCACCGGGGCGCGTGCTCGTCGCGGCCCGCCGACCGGCGCCCGCGCCACGGGCCCCGGTGGAGGGGCGCACGATGCATCGCGCGACCTTGCTGATCTTCCCCGTCCTCGCCTTCGTCGCGGCGTGCCGCGACGACGGGCCGCTCACCACGCACGCCACCACGCGCGACGTCAGCGCACAGGTGACGCGCACCCAACGCGTCGGCCCCGGCGCCACGTCGCTGCACGTCGTCGACAACTGCCGGGAGAACATGACGCGCACGCCACTGGGCGGCGACACGCGCAGCGGCGGCGGCGAGGCGCGCGGCCTCTCGGGCTCGCCGCCGCACCTGGGCATCGTCCAGGTGCGCGCCAACGGCGGCGATGCGGTGACGATCGGGATGATCCCACTGGGTTCGGGCGGCGGAGGGCTCGTGCCGCCGCTGCCGGGATGCCCGATCGGGGGCTACACGTCGCTGGGCGAGACGTTCGCCATCTGGCCGACGGCGGAGCCCGACACGGGCGACACCGCGCTGCCGGTCCCCGAGGGCGTTTCGGAGCCGCTCTGGTTCGCCCTCGGTCCTCGGGTGCAGCGGTGGATCGACGCGCGTGCGCGGCAGATGCAGGCGCAGTGTGCGTGCAGCACCACGGCCCAGCAGTTTTCCGGCTGGCTCGCGAACGCGCTCGGAACGAAGCTGGTGGAGAACAAGGGACGCAACGTGCTCTCGCTGATCGGCGTGACCGCCAACCCGTCCGCCAACACGATCGCGTCCGGCTTCCTGACCGCCTGCAACGTGGCCCGTACCGCCATCGCCCTCGGATACGACACCCCCGACTGGCGCGACTGGATCGCGGAGGGCGGGCATCGCTGGGCGAGGGACAACGGTGTGTACTGGGCGCATCAGGTGCCGTTCCAGAAGAACTGGCATCTCGGGACCGGGTGGGGGTTCGACCTGACGGGCACCACGTGCCTCGCGCGCATGGGGCAGCTGTACTTCGGTGGCCAGCTCGATATCCACCCGAGCACCGCCGATCCGAACGTCCCGTTCGACGGCTTCGTCCCCCCGCCGACGTGGGCGCCGCCGTCACCGCGCCCGCCCGGCGGCGGGAACGAGTACTGACGCTCCTTCCGATCAGCAAAGAGGCACGCATGCACGCACATGACGGATCGCGACGGCGGTGGCCCCGGGTCGTGCTCGGACTCGGACTGATCTGTGTCACGCAGGGGAGCTGCTCGCTCACGCGGCGCGGCGCGCTCGCGCCACCGGCGCCGGCAGCCGCCCCCACGTTCTCGGCGTGCCTCTCCGATCCGGTGCACTTCGTCCTCGACGCGACGCGATGCGGCGTCGCGCCGGGGACACCCCTCGCCCGCCTCGAGGCGATGCTCGATTCGTGGGACGAGCGCACGCGTACCCAGGTCGGGGGCTCCCTCGACCCACGCGTGGCGCAGCAGGTCCCCCTCACGCTCACGCACAGTCGCGGCGACAGCACCGTGGCGACGTTCATCGTGGACGCCGACGGCGTGCTCGCGGACACGATCATCGGGTCGCTGGGGGGCCCCTCGCTGCTCGCGACCGCCTCCGACACCGCGCCACTCCGGAGGAGCGCCGTCGAGACCACGGCGCGCGACACGGCGGGCATCCGCGCGGTGGCGCGCCGCCTCGAGGTCGCGCTGCGCGCGCGCGGGGCGACGCTCCTCGCGTGCGACGACCGGTGGCCACACGCCGGTGCACGCACCATCGCCCGCACCTGGCGCCTGGCGGATACCGAGATCGTCTCGACGCTCGCGCTCTGGCAGCCGCCGGGGCCCGACACGGTGCTCGCGAGTCACTCCGTGCAGCTGGTGCGCGCATCGACGACGAGCGACGCCCCGGCCGTCGACGACCCCGGCTGCGCCTCGCCCGCCACCACCCCGATCGCCGACTTCGTCGACGAGGCGCGACGCAGCTACGACGCCCCCGCGCGCGTCGCGCGTCGGCTCGAGGAGCGGACGGCGCGCGAGCGGTTCTGGACCACCTGCGCCGAGGATGCCGAGTGCCTCGCCTGGTGGCACGACGTCGACCGCCGCCGGCGTGCCGAGCGTGCGGCGGCCGGCCTTCCGACCGGACGGCCACCGGCGACGCGTGCGTCGCCGTCGTCGGCGCCACCCGTGGCCCGGCCCACGACCCCGGTGCCCTGACTCCCCGCCCGCGTGGCGGCCGGCGACCCTCGCCGGTCGCCACGCGCCCGCGCCTCGTGCGCGACGCCCGGGCGCCCGCGTGCGCCCGTGACACGCCCCTCCTCCCGCGGCGCCGTTGGGGCGAGGGGCATCGTTCGATGCAAGCCGTTGCGCGGCAGGCGCTTGCGCCCTGACGGCCGTCCCTCGCCGTCACCGCCTCGGTCCCCCGCCGTGACACCGCCGTGACGGATCGCCGGTGACCCCTTGCACCGGGCGGTTCATTTTTCTCCGCGGCGGTCCGCAGGAGCGTGACAGGCCGACCGCCGCCCCCCCTCGGGGCTTCCGCGCGTCGAAGCGCGGGGCCGATGGGCGGCATCGATCGACGGCGAGGCCGCGCGGCCGAGCCGGTCCCCCCCCAGGAGCTTCGATGCACACTGTTTCGTTCGCGTGGGCCCGGGTCGTGGCCGCGTGCGCCGTCGTCGGCGCCGCGCTCGCCCTCGTCCCCGCGGCTGCCCGTGCGCAGGGCGTGACGTCCGGCGCGGTCAGCGGCGTGGTGACCGATGACAACGGCCGCGGCCTCGAGGGCGCGGTGGTCGTGGTGGTCAACCGGGCGACCGGCTTCCAGACCGGCACGCAGACCCGGGCCAACGGCCGCTACTTCGTCCAGAACCTCGAGGTCGGCCGCCAGTACACGGTGCGCGTCCGCCTGATCGGCTACACGCCGCAGGAGCGCACCAACGTCGCCGTCACGCTCGGCCAGACGACGCGCGAGGACTTCCGGCTCTCGCAGGCCGCGCAGACGCTGACGGCGGTCGTCGTGCAGAGCGAGCGGAGCGACCCGGTCTTCTCGCCCACCAAGTCGGGCGTGGCGACGACGGTCACCGACACGATCATCCGCCGCCTCCCGAACCTGAACCGCGAGCTGAACGACCTGATCAAGGTCACGCCGCAGGTCGCGCAGCCGCAGGACGGCGGCCCGTCGGCCGGCGGCGCGTACAACCGGTTCAACAACTACACGATCGACGGCGTCAACCAGAACGACCGCTTCCAGCTCGGGTCGTCCGAGGGCGTCCCCGGCGGCGCGACCAACGGCCGCCAGGTCTCGGTCGAGGCGGTGCGCGAGTTCCAGGTGCTCATGGCGCCGACCGACGTCCGCCAGGGCAACTTCGGCGGCGGCATGCTGATCAACGCCGTCACCCGCAACGGCACGAACACCTTCACCGGCGGCGCGACCTACACCTTCCGCAACGCCGACCTCGCCCGCGACACGGCCTTCCTCCGCGCGCAGGACTTCAACGTCCGGAACTACTCGTTCTCGCTGGGCGGCCCGATCATCAAGGACAAGCTCCACTTCTTCGTCGTCCCCGAGTTCCAGGACCGCACGCAGCCGGCCACCGGCGCGGCGCTCCGCGGCTCGACGTGGGACGGCAACGTGGCGCTCGACTCGATCAACCGGATCGTCTCGCTCCTCGAGCCGCGCTTCAACCCGGGGACGGTCGCGCCGGTCGACATCAGCAACCCGCTGCGCAACTTCTTCGGCCGCCTCGACTACCAGATCAACGAGAACAACCGCCTCGTCGTCCGGCAGCTCCTGAACCGCGCCGAGATCACCGAGTTCAGCCGGAACACCGTGCCGTTCAACACGACGCTCGGCCAGCAGAACTCGGGCATCCGCCTGACGTCGAACGCCTTCGACCGCGTCAACACGAACAACTCGACGGCGATCCAGCTCTTCACCAACCTCCCGCGCGGCATCGCCAACGAGTTCAGCTTCGGCTGGAACCAAATCAGCGACACGCGCTCGCTCCCGGTCAACGTGCCGGAGATCAGCGTCCGCGTCACGCCGATCGGCGGCACCTCGCCCACGGCGGCGGTGACCGCCGGCAGCGAGCGCTTCTCGCCGAGCAACGGGAGCGAGCAGGACATCCTCGAGGTCACGAACAACCTCACCGTGCCGCTCGGCGCGAACCACACGCTGACCGTCGGCGGGCGCTACGAGCACACGCGCATCTTCAACTTCTTCGCGCAGGGCGTGAACGGGGCGTGGACCTTCCCGTCGATCGCCGCGCTCGCCGCCAACCAGCCCGACACGTACGTGATCGCGTACGACAACGGCGGCGGCATCCCGGCGCGCTTCCGCGTCAACTCGTTCGCCGGCTACGTGCAGGACCAGTGGAACGTCAGCCCGACGATGACGCTGACCTACGGCCTCCGCGCCGACGCCTGGCAGTTCCGCGACACGCCGTCGTTCAACCCGGCGTTCTCGGGGCGGATCCCCGGGCTCGAGACGAACCAGATCCCCCGCACGCACGTCAACTTCTCGCCGCGCGTCGGCCTGAACTGGGACGTCGGCGGGACGCGGACGACGCAGCTGCGCTTCAACGCCGGCATCTTCAGCGGCCCGGCGCCGTTCATCATGATGTCGAACGGCTTCAGCAACACCGGCAACAACCTCGCGCAGCTGCAGTGCTCGAACCTGAACAACACCGGCGCGGCCGCGAACCTCACGGATGACGTCCCGGCCTTCACGACCGACGTCAACGCGCTCCCGCGCTCGTGCTTCAACTCGGCCACCGGCCAGCAGGCGCCGCCGCCGGCCATCGGCGCCGCGGGCACCGTGGGCATCAACACGATCGCCCGCGACTTCCGCATGCCGCAGTTCGGCACGCTCTCGGTCGGCTTCGACCGGCGCCTCCCGTGGGACGTGACGCTGACGGTCGAGGGGCTCTACCGCGAGGCGATCAGCGCCCCGCTCATCGTCGAGCGCAACTTCATCGGCCCCCGCGTCGACGCGCAGGGCCAGATCGTCTTCGACCGGAACGGCCGCGCCCTCTACGCCGACGCGATCACGACCGGCGGCACCTCGGGCTTCAACGTCGTCAACAACAACCAGCGCTACATCCTGCAGACCGGCGTCAACCGCGTCGGCTTCGGCGAGGGGGCGATCGAGCTCCAGAACCAGGCGCGCGACCGCAACTGGAGCGTCAGCACGCAGCTCCGCAAGCGCTTCGGGAGCTGGCTCGACCTGAACGCCTCGTACACCTACATGCAGTCGCGCGACGTGCAGTCGCTCACCAGCGACCGCGCGATCTCGAACTGGCGCAACGGGCGGCAGCTCGCCGGGCTCCACACCGACCTGACGCCGACGATCAGCTACTTCCAGCGCCCGCACCGCGCGCTCGTCTTCGGCACGCTCACGGCGCCGTGGCGCCGCTTCGGCCAGACCGACGTCACCTTCTACTACGAGGGGATGAGCGGCACGCCGTTCACGTACACCGCCAACGGCGACCTGAACGGCGACCTGTTCAACGGCAACGACCCGATCTACGTCCCGCGCAGCGCCACGGACCTCAACGAGATCCGCATCGGCACCGGCATCGGCACGGCCTTCGTGCCGAACACCGAGGCGGCGCAGGCCTTCGAGCGGTTCATCGAGTCGCAGCCCTGCCTCGACCGGCAGCGCGGGAGCATCATGGCCCGCAACAGCTGCCGCAGCCCGTGGCAGAACCGCATGGACCTCTCGCTCCGCCAGTCGCTCCCGCGCATCGGCGGGCAGAACTTCACGGTGCAGCTCGACATCTTCAACTTCCTCAACTTCCTCAACCGGGAGTGGGGGATCATCGAGCTCCCCGTGCTGAGCGCGAACTTCCCGAGCCAGCAGGTGCTCACGGCCCGCGGCGTCACCTCGAACGACCTGCGCACGCAGCAGGTGAACTTCGAGTTCAACCCGACGGTCCGGAACAACTGCGGCACGTCGGACGCCGCGAACGTGGTGAACGGGCAGCCCGCCTGCCCCAACGCCGCCCGCCCCTTCGGGTGGGGCGCCGGCCGCGCCGCGAACCTCTACCAGATGCAGCTGACCTTCCGCTGGGCGTTCTGACGCGCTCGCGCGGGACCTGCAGGCACCACCACGCTGCACTCGCGACGGGCGGACCCGGCTCCCAGCCGGGCCCGCCCGTCGCACGTCCGGCCCCCGACGCCGGGGGAACGGTCCACCACCCGTCACGCTCCCCATGACCACGTTCTCGCTCCGCGCCACCGTCGCGCTCGGGACGCTCGCCCTCGCGGCCGGCTGCGCCGATCCGGGCGTCGCCCCGCCGGACACCGGCGACGTCACCGTGCGCGTCTTCCTCGACCGCGACCCCGCCTCGCCCGGCGCCTTCACCGCCGGCGACTCGGCCCTCGGCAACGTCGCGCTGTCGCTCGTTCCCACCGGGACCCTCGGTGCGCAGGGCGCCGCCGCGGCCCGCACCGCGACGACCGACGCCCAGGGGCTCGCCACCTTCACCGGCGTCCCGGCGGGGCAGTACACCGTCGCCTTCGTCGCCACGCCGACCATCGCCGGCGGCGTCCTCACCGGCACGGCGACGCCCGTCGTCGTCGTCCCGCAGCGCGCCACCGGCGCCGCGCCGGCGCGCGCCGAGTTCCGCTTCGCCCTCTTCCCGGGGCGCGTGACGGGGACCGTCTTCCGCGACCTCAACGGCAACGGGAGCTTCGACCCCGGCACCGACGCGACCAACCCCGGCCTCGCCATCCGCCTCACGCGCGACTCGGCCGGCACGCAGCAGGTGCAGGCGACGACGCTCGCCGCCGACGCGACCTACGCCTTCGAGACGGTCGCCCCCGGCACGTACTTCGTGCAGTTCGCCGCGCCGACGGGCTTCTCGTTCGGCCCCGCCGGGACGAGCCGCCGAGTGGTCGTCGCCGCGAACCAGGTCGCCGCGCTCAACGCCACCTACGCGACGATCACCACGCCGATCGCCACGGTGCGCACGCTCCCCGTCGGCACGCAGGTGGTCATCGCCGGCATCCTCACCTCGCGCCCCGGCCAGATGGGGACGGGCACGTCGGCCGAGGTCTGGGTGCAGGACGAGACGGGCGGCCTCGCGACCTTCGGTGCGCCGACGGCCGACAGCACGCGGCTCCTCGTCGGGACCCGCGTCGAGGTCACGGCCACCGTCGTCGCGCCCTTCAGCGGCCAGTTCCAGGTCGGCACGCCGACCTTCCTCGTGCTCGGCGCCGCGACGCCGGTCGCCCCCGTCGCGCAGACGGGCGCTCAGGTGAACGCGCGCACGCTCGAGGGGCGGCTGGTCTCGCTCGCCGGCTTCCGCGTGACCTCGCTCGGCACCGGCACCACGGCCTTCACCGTCACCGGCACCACCCCCGACGGCCAGACCGTGCAGGTGCGCGTGGGCAGCAACCTCGCGGGCATCACGCGCGCGTCGTTCGCCGTCGGCAGCACCTACACCATCACCGGCGTCCTCTCGCAGTTCAACGGCACGGCGCAGATCAAGCCGCGCACTTCCGCCGACATCGTCCTCACGCCATGACCACGCCTCCCTTCGCGCCACGCCGCGTCTCCACGCGCCGCGCGGTCGCGCTCCTCGCCGCGGCCGGCGCGCTCGCGGCCTGCGACGCCGAGCAGACGCCGCAGTTCGCCCCCGAGACGGGGCAGCTCTCGGGCGTCGTCTTCCTCGACGCCGACAACGACGGGCTCTTCACGCCCACGCAGGGCGACGCGCTCCGCCCGGGGGCGATCGTGCGCGTCGTCGAGCGCGGCTCGCGCACCGGTGCACCGCTGGCGGTCGACACCGCCGACCTGCAGGGGCGCATCGCGGTGAACGTCAAGGCGGGGACGCACGACCTCCTCGTCGACAGCGCGTCGATCGCCCCCGCCTTCTTCTGCGGCGGCCAGCGCGCCACGGTGCGCTCGGCCGAGCCGGCGTTCGCCAACGTCTTCGTGCGCGGCGGGTGCGTGATCCGCATCGACACCGCGAAGACGCGCCCCGTCGGCACCGCCGTCACCGTCGCCGGGATCGTCACCGCGGCGCCCGGTCGGTTCCGCACGCAGGGCGACAACCTCTACCTGCAGAACGCCACCGGGAACCAGGGAGGCATCCAGGTCTTCGGCGCCGCCGTCGGCGGGCTGAACCTGCAGGAGGGCGACAGCATCGAGGTGACGGGCAACATCGGCCTGTTCAACCAGGAGATCCAGCTCACCTCGCCCCGGGTCGGTGCGAACATCCGCCGCGCCGTGCGCACCGTCCCGCCGCTGGTGCTCCGCACCGGGCAGGCCGACTCGGCGCGCGGGCCGATCCTCGCCAACAACGGCATCGGCAACGCCAACATGGGGCGGCTCCTCCAGTACCGCCGCGCGCGCGTCGTGAGCGTCGCGACGACCGGCACCCCCGCGAGCGGCGCCAACATCGAGGTCACCGACGGCTCGAGCCCGGTGCAGGCGCAGGTGCGCCTCGCCGGCACGACCTTCACCGGCATCGGCACGGCGCGCTTCGTCGTCGGCCGCTGCTACGACATCACCGGGATCCTCTCGGTCTTCTCGCTGCGCCCGCAGCTCCTCCCGCGCACGACCGCCGACGTGACGGAGGTCCCGTGCCCCTGACCCACCGCACTCCCATGCGCTCGTTCCTCGCCCGCGCCGCGCGCGCCCTCGCCGCCCTCGTGGCGGTCGCCGCGCCGCTCGCCGCGCAGACCTCGCAGACCGCCGGCGCGATCCGCGGGCGCGTCGCCTCGCCCGCCGGCGCCCCGATCGCGGGCGTCACCGTCACCGCCGCGAGCGAGGAGACGGGGCTCCGCCGCGCCGCCACCACCGACGCGCAGGGGATCTTCGTCATCCGCGTCCTCCCCTCGGGCGTCTACACCGTGCAGGCGCGTCGCCTCGGCTACGCCGCCTCGCAGGTGCAGGGGATCCGCGTCACCGTCGGCGCCACCTCGACGGCGAACCTCGTCCTGCGCGACGCCGCGCAGCAGCTCACCACCGTGCAGGTCGGCGCCGACCGCCCGCGCATCGACGTCGCCGACGGCGGCGTGAAGCAGACGGTCACGACCGAGGAGATCCAGAACCTCCCGACGCTCGGCCGCGACTTCACCGACTTCATCGCCCTCTCCGGCCTCGTGAGCCCGGTCCCCGAGGCGACGACCGGCGGCCAGTTCTCGATCGGCGGCGCGCGGCCGAGCGAGACGAGCATCCAGGTCGACGGCGTCGACGGTAACAACGCCTTCTTCGGCGGGAACCGCGGCGGCGCCCGCACGCCGTTCAACTTCTCGCTCGAGAGCGTGAAGGAGTTCCAGATCGTCACGAACGGCTTCGACGTCGAGTACGGCAACTACTCGGGCGGCGTGATCAACATCCTCACGAAGGGCGGGACCAACCGCCGGCAGGCGTCGTTCTACTCGAACTACCGCGGCGACAACCTCACCGCCGCCAACTTCGACGGGACGCAGCCGCGCAACTTCGAGGCGATCCAGTACGCCGGCGCGCTCTCGGGGGCGATCGTCAAGGACAAGCTGTTCTACAGCGTGACGCTCGACGGGCAGCGCCGCCGCGAGCCCTTCGTGCCGAACTCGCCGCAGGTCTTCCGCGACCGCGCCGCCGCCGCCACCGGCGCCGACGCCGCGCGCTTCACGGCGATCGCCGACTCGCTCGCGCGCTTCCAGTCGATCCTCGAGACCGTCTACGGGGTCACCGGCGCCGAGGCGAACTTCCGCCCCTTCGAGACGACGAACGACGTCCTCACCGTCTTCGCCCGCCTCGACTGGAACGTCAACGACCGCCACCGCTTCTCGCTCCGCAACAACTACTCGCGCTTCGACAACCTCAACGAGGCGGGCGGCGCCAGCGTCACCGGCGGCCTGTCGCGCGCCGAGGGCTTCCGGAACCGCAACAACGCGATCGTCGCCGAGCTCACGAGCCAGGTCGGGAGCACCGGCTCGAACGTCTTCCGCGTCCAGTGGTCGCGCGAGAGCCAGCCGCGCACCGGCAACGAGCTCCGCCCGGCGCTCCTCGTGCAGAACATCGCCACCGGCATCGGCAACGGCGACTTCGGGGGGCAGGGGATCTCGTTCCGCAACCTCCTCGAGGAGGACAAGCTCCAGGTCGTGAACAACTTCTCGGTCCAGAAGGGGCGGCACGGGCTCAAGTTCGGCACGAACCTGATCTACAGCCGCTTCACCAACATCTTCTGGCAGGGCGGCTCGGGGACCTGGACGTTCAACTCGCTCGCCGACCTCGAGGCGCGCCGGCCGCTCAGCTACACGCGCAACCTGCGCGGCGACCTGCAGCCCCCCTCGGCGTTCTTCGACCAGCAGGAGCTCGCGTTCTACGCGCAGGACGACTGGCAGCTCTCGCGCAAGCTCCTCGTGCAGGCCGGGCTCCGCTACGACGTGACGCGCTTCACCAACGTCCCGGGCCGGGTGCAGGACGTCGAGCGCGCCTTCGGCCTCGGCACCGGGATCGCGCCGGTCGACAACAACAACTTCAGCCCGCGCCTCTCGGCCACCTACGACGTCCGCGGCGACGGGCGCGAGGTCTTCCGCGCCGGCGGCGGCCTGTTCTACGGCCGCTTCCCGGCGGTGCTCGGCTCGAACGTCGGCGTCACCGACCTCCCGCTGCTCACGCTCAACTGCAGCGGCTCGCTCGCCGACGGCGCCCCGAACGCGCCGCCGGTCCCGTCGAACTTCGCCGACCTCGCGCGCGACGGCTCGCAGAACCCGACCGCGTGCCTCGCGGGGGGCGTCCCGACCGGCATCCCGAACTTCACGACGTGGGCGCCGGGCTTCCGCCTCCCCGAGACGTGGAAGGCGAACGTCGGCTACGAGCGGCTCCTCGGCGAGACGTTCCGCGTCTCGGCCGACCTCGTCTGGTCGCAGTCGAACCACCTCTACACGGTCCGCAACCTCAACCTGCGCGACCCGCAGTTCGCGCTGGCCAACGAGGGGGGCCGCCTCGTCTTCACCCCCGCCGCGCAGTTCGCGCCGAACAACCGCGCCGCGAACTTCGACAACTCGCGCCGCTTCACCGAGTTCGGCGACGTCTTCATCAACACGACCGACGGGCGCGCGCGCACCCTGTCGGCGACGTTCAACCTCGAGAAGCGCTTCGCGCGCCGCGGCGGCATCCTCCGCGCGAGCTACACCTACGCGAACGCCGAGGACAACAGCTCGTACAACTGCTGCACCGCGTTCGAGGGCTTCAGCGACCCGCGCATCGGCGCCTTCGGCCCGAACCAGATCGGCGGCATCGGCGACCGCGCCCGCGGCTGGGGGACGAGCCAGTGGGTGCGCAACCACACGATCGTGCTGAGCGGCTTCGTGCGCGCGCCGTGGGGCTTCACGGTCTCGGGCTTCTGGCGCATGCAGAGCGGGCGCCCGTGGGGCCCGGAGCAGACGCAGGACCTCAACGGCGACGGCGTCAACTTCAACGACCGGCCGTTCATCTTCAACCCGGACTCGCTCCCGGTCTTCGTGGCGTCGAACATCACCGGGGCGGCGCGCGCCGACTCGGTCGCCGCGACCCGCGCGCGCTACCGCGACCACCTCAACGGCTTCGACTGCGTCCGCAGCTTCGTCGGCCGGATCATCGACCGCAACAGCTGCCGCGAGGACTGGTTCAACCGCCTCGACCTGAGCATCCGCAAGGACCTCGGCATCGGCGGCGGCCGGGCGCAGCTGAGCATCGACCTGTTCAACGTGCTCAACGGCCTCAACTCCGACTGGGGACGCTTCGTCGGCGTCCGCGGCGCGGCGCGCAACCTCCTGCAGCCGCAGTCGTACGACGCGGCGACCGGGCAGATCCTCTACTCGGTCCCGGCGCAGTTCGGGCGCGAGGCGACGGTCGGCACGAACCTGCTCCTGCAGTTCAGCACGCAGGTCGGGATCCGCTACTCGTTCTGAGTCACGGCCCGCGGACGACGACGCCCCGGGAGCGCACGCGCGCTCCCGGGGCGTCGTCGTCCGCCACCGGCGCCGCGCGCCCCTCAGCCGCCGTCCTGCAGCTGTGCGACGAGCGCCTCGATCACCGAGAAGCCGCGCATGATCTTCCGGAAGAACGACGGATCGTGCGGCACGAGCGTGAAGCGCGGGTGCGCGCGCCACGCCTCGCGCAGCGCGCGGTCGAGCGCCACCGCCTCGGCGGGGTTCTCGATGCGCGTGGGGTTGTTCCCCTCGATCGAGCCGCCGCCGGCGGCCGCGGTCTCGAAGAAGATCACGGCGTCGTAGCGCGCGAGCTCGCGGGCCTCGCTGGTGCCGACCGCGTCGAAGAAGGCGCCGTCGCCGTCGGGCCAGTACGCGGCGCCGTCGATGGTGCCCCGGTCGCAGAGGAGGATGCGCTCGGGGTGGCGGCGCGCGACGACGTCCTCGAGGTTCGCCTGGACGTGGTAGATCGCGCGCTGGAGCGCGCGGCGCCCCTCGGGATCGGCGGGGCGGGGGAAGCCGCCGGCGTAGAGGAGCGTGGCCGCCTCGGGGACGAGCGCGGCGCGGTCGCCGATCTCGCGGCGGAAGAGATCGGCCGCGGTGGTCTTGCCGCCGCCGGGACCTCCGGTGAGGACGATCCGGAGCGGGCGGCGCGGTGCGGGGGAGGTCATGCCGACAAGCTCGCACCCTGCACGGCGCCGCGCCGCCCGCGGGTCACTTCTTCGCGACCGTGTCCTCGCGCAGGATCTTCTTCGAGAACCAGTACACGAAGAGCGCGACGACGGTGAAGTTGATCAGCGCCGAGAGCACCGAGCCGACCTGCAGGCCGACCTCCGGCGGGGAATTCGGCTTGAGCGGGACGACGAGCTTCTGCCAGTCGCCGCTCGGGATCGCGAGGCCGACGATGGGCATCAGGATGCCGTCGGCGATCGCCTTCACCAGCTCGCCCGCCTTGCCGCCGATGATGACGCCGAGGGCGAGGCCGATGACGCCGTACTCCTTGAGGAAGGCGCGGAAGCCGTTCATGGTCGCTGTCTCCTGGGTGGTGGGTCGGGCGCGCCCGATGCCGCGCCGTCGGCCCTCACCCTAGCGGGGCCGCGGGCGGCGCGGCAATCGTCCCCGGTGCCAGTGGCGTGCGGCCGCACGGCGGCCGGATCGGCGCGCGTCGCGTGCGCACCCCCGTCACGACGGCGTCCCGTCCTCCGTGGGAGCGTCCGGGGCGCGTCCGCGGGCGCGGAGCGCCGCCACCCGCTCGGTGATCGCCGCGGGGAGCAGCAGCCGGTCGGCGATCGCCGCGACCTCCTCGGCCTCGCGCCACTGCGCCGCGAGGTCGTCGAGCTCCCCGGCCATCCAGCGCGCCTCGTCCTCGGCCTCGAGCGCCATCTCGAGCGCGAGCGCGCGGTGCCGCGACTCGGCGGTCAGCGGGATGCGCGGGTCGGGGCGCCACGGCTCCGTGCGGCCGCGTACCCGCACGGGGGGACCGGAGCGCGGGCCGCCGTACATCGCGTCGAGGATCGCGTCGACCGACGGGTGCGCGTCGAGCCAGCGCCACGCGCGCGCGATCGTCTCGTCGTCGCCGCCCTCGTCGTTGACGAGCGGGAGGACGGTGCGCAGGAGGAGGAGCGCGTCGCTCCCCTCGAAGACGCGGGTCGCGGGACCCGGGTCGTCCTCCGGGGCGACGAGCAGGTCGACGAGCGACCCGACGCGCATCGGCACGCGCACGCGCAGCGTCTCGCGCGACCACCCGGCGACGCAGGTGCGCTCCGCCGCGGCGAACGACGCCAGGAAGTCGCGCCCGGTCGAGAGGCGCACGCGCGCGACGGTGCGCCAGAGGAGGAGCCGCTGCACGCCGAGGGCGAGCGCGCCGAGGGCACCCGCGGCGAAGAACAGCGCGAGCAGGAGCCAGAGCGCCGTCTCCTGCCAGGGCGCGCAGGGCCCGAGGTCGACGCCACGTCGCGACCGGCCGCACCGCAGGAAGGTCCACCCCACGCCGGCGACCCCGGCCCCCACCTGCGGCACCACCGCCGCGAGCATCGCGAGCGTCCCCGCCGACGCGGTCGTGCTCAGCCCCCACATGGCGCGCCGCCGCCGCCGCGAGAAGACCGCGCCGTAGCGCCACGCCGCGAGCTCCGCGCCGCCGACGCGCGCCCCGATCCGCACGAGCTCCGTCCCGTCGTCGAGCCGCGCGAGCCCCACGTTGGCGGTGCTCCGCCGGAGCCGCGTGCCCACGAACCGCGCCTCGCACTGCGCGAGCGCGTCGAGCCGCCCCTCGAACGGCACGAGGTTCCACCGCGCGCACCGCGGGCAGATCACCCAGACGCGCCCCCGCTCCGCGTCGAACGCGATCCGCCGCCCGATCGGAAGCGCGGCGATCGCCGCGTTCGTCCCGAGGGTGCCGTTGCAGTGGAAGCAGTGCCGGTACACGGCGTGACGATCGCGGCCGTGCGTGGCGACGTCAACGCCGTCGCTCGTCCTGCGTCACCCGTTACCCGTTACCCATCATCCGTCACTCGATCGTCTGCGCGGCGTCGGCATCGTTCAACCGCTCGAACTGCGAGAAGAACGGCAGGAACGGCAGTGAACTGCAGGACAAGCAGGGGGCCGGGCGCGCGGGGCCACCGGCTGCGCGGAGTCCAGAATCAGTTCTTTTTCTCGATCCGAGCGGATGGGAGCCCCGCGCGCCCGGCCCGCTGCCGTCCCTGCAGTTCCCTGCGGTTCCTGCCGTTCTTCTCGCAGTTCGAGCGGTTCCAGCGATGCCCACGCACGCACCGGAGTCGATGCGACGAGCAGGCGCCCTCACGGCGTCGTCCCGCCCTCCCCGGGGGCGTCCGGAGCGCGGGTGCGGAGCGCCGTCGCGCGTTCGGTGATCGCCGTGGGGAGCAGCAGCCGGTCGGCGATCGCCGCGATCTCCTCGGCCTCGCGCCAGTGGCGCTCGAGCTCGTGCAGCTCGCCGTCGAGCCAACGGCGCTCGTCGTCCTCGTGCAGCGCCATCTCGACGGCGAGACGGTCGGCGGCGGACAGCGTGAGCAGGACGTGATCGTCGGCGTCGTTCGACGCGGCGGCGTCGCGCAGCGGGTCGTGGGGATGCGTCCGCTCGCTGAAGAGCCGGGCGGCGAGGGGGATCGGGTCGCGGCGCTTCGCGAGCAGGTGCTCGAGCGGGCGCCGGACGTGGCCCCGCTCGGCGGTGCGCCGCAACAGCTGCGTGGCCGGTTCGCGGTCGACGAGGTGCAGCGCCGCGCGCACCGTCTCCTCGGCCCCCGTGCGCCGGTTGATGAGCGGGAGGGCGGTCCGCAGGAGCGCCATCGCCTCGTCCCCGGTGACGACGAGGGGACGCGTGCGGCGCGCCCCCCAGCCGTCACCGGGGAGCGAGAGGTCGACCATCGCGCAGACGTCGTCGGTCTCGTGCGGGAGGAGGCGCGTGCGCAGCAGGTCGAGGCGGTTGACGCGGTGGCGGGTGCCGTCGCGATCGCGCACCATCGTACCGTGACGCCACCGGTCCCACGTCGCGTAGGGGACACGCGTCTCATTGTCGCCGAGCAGCCGTGTCGCCTGCCCGATGAAGCCGAACTGGCCGGTTGCGATCGAGCCGCCCACGACGGCGATCACGCCGGCGGCGCGCGCCGCCTGCGCCCGCCAGTAGCGCCCCGCGAAGGCGGCGGCGTAGCGCCACGCCGCGAACTCCGGCCGGAGCGGCGCCCCGATGCGCACGAGCTCCGTGCCGTCGCGGAGCCGCGCGAGGCCGACGTTGTCGGTGCTGCGGCGCAGGCGCGTCCCCCGGAACGCGCGCTCGCACTGCTCGAGCGCCTCCCACCGCGCCTCGAACGGCACGAGGTTCCACCGCGCGCATCGCGCGCACACCACCCAGAGCCGTCCCCTGGCGCCATCGAACGCGATCCGCCGGCCGACGGGAAGCGCCTCGATCGCCTCATTCGTCCCGAGGGCGCCGTTGCAGTGGATGCAGTGCCGGTACACCCCATGACTCTCGCGCCGGTGCGCGGCCGCGTCAACGCCGTCGCTCGTTCGTCACGCGTGCCTTCGTGCGGGTCGGCATCGCGGGAACCGCGGGAACCGCCAAAACCGCTGGAACTGCGAGGAGAACGGCAGGAACAGCAGGGAACTGCAGGGACGGC
>ERZ1066121.323-NODE-323-length-45125-cov-12.727712_pt1 | contig 45125 bp, 35 predicted proteins | sample MGYA00382768_ERZ1066121 | MGnify/ENA primary metagenome ERZ1066121 (study PRJEB33369, sample SAMEA5778351) | biofilm metagenome | biome: Industrial cooling water; feature: Water cooling tower basin; material: Biofilm | place: United Arab Emirates | collected...
AAGATAAGAAGATAAAATAGGGAATACACAATTTTATAGGAACTAAAATTAGGTGCGCTAGTTATCTTAATAAGGCAAGTGTACTAAGTATGGCTTATTAAGTGTAAGTAATAGTTGAAACGCACTGGTAGTTAAGAGAAATTACCGTATTCCCATGAGTCTAACATGTACTGTTGTAATTTTGCCACAAGGATAATATGAGTAGTTACTGAATTTTCCTCTCTGTGTTCTCTGTGTCTCTGTGGTAAAAAAAAAACGGGCAGGGATGCCCGTTCCACAAATACAGGACTTTTACCAGTCTTCTACTTCTGCTCCTTGAATGGGATGGCGCCCGGAAACGATAATGAAGCCTACGGAGTCAAGGCGAATATTTGGGTGACGGATACCTTCTATTATTGCTTGGTTGAGTTTGGCTTCTTCTATTACTTCTTGGGTTAGCGATTTGTCGATGATTTTTTCTTGTTGTTTGATGCGGTTGAGACGTAAACGTAGTTGTTCGAGTCGTCTTCCTAGTTTTTGTTCTGCGTTTTCTGCTGTTTTTTCGCACATCTCTATAAAGTTATCTTGGCTAATTAGTAACTCTACAGATGCGTTACGCGCGTCGCGACAAAAATCTTGCCAATCGTCTGGGTGTATAAAGTTATCTAGTATTGGCAAACGACTTTTTGCTAGGTTGTAATCTTGGTTGTTGGCGCCAGGTGGAGGTGTTTTACTAGCGGCTTTGGCGGCAGCTTTATCGGCAGCTTTAATTGGCGGTTTAATTGGCGGTTTGCCTTTGCCTTTGTACTGGCGTTGTAATATTTCTAACAGTGCTTCGTCTTCAACAATGCTCATTGGCTCGTTGCGTGCGTCGATAAAGATACTTTGGATGATTGGTGGAAATAAGCTATCTGCACGACGTTGTAGTGTTTTGTACTTGATTGGGTCTATTTTATAACTACTTAAGTCGGTTTCGATAATGTAGTCAAATCTAAAACCAAACCATTCAGCACCTTCACTCTTTTCCCAAGTGTCGTCAACTCGCCACATAGCAAATGCTTGACCTCGGTCATCCCAATGTATATAAGATGATAATGAGTCGATTAAACCTTCACCAATTCGATACAGGTTGACATTGGGTTTTTGATTGGCGACTCTTCGGTTATATGTACCTGTATCGTTTGTTAACCCCACGAAGTAAGTTCTCAAATCGTCAATGGGTATTAGGGTTTTCTGCGTTGGTTCATAACGCTGTGCTGCTGAGACGTTTGGGTCATTTAGCTGTTTTAATCTCAAAGCGTTACACAACCAGTCTTCGGTAACTCGCTCGATTTCTTGGTGTTGAGCATCAAAGTTATCTAAGCTTTCAAAGTACTCGCTAGCTATTTCATCAAGAGCGTTAATTTCATCTAAGGTGTTTTGCTCGTCTATTTTAACTAGCTCTAAGCCTATTTCTTGTTTAACTTGCTCTACACTTTCTAATAACCCATTTGCCCCAGATTTAAACAAAGTTGCTTCTAGCTGCGGCAGTTTGCCATCAACATAAAACTGGAAGCTTGCTATCGACTGCTCAAAGATATTAAATCCATCTTTCAACAATTGATACCATGCATCGTGCGGACTGTCATCTATCTCGGCGCCTGCAAATACTGTAAATTCTACATTCAACTGGCGCCCAATACGGTCAATTCTACCAATTCGTTGCTCTAAACGATTTGGCGACCAAGGCAAGTCAAAATGTATCATTGAGTCAGCATATTGCAAATTACGACCTTCTTCACCCGAATAGTCGCAAACGAGAATAAAGCAGTTAGGGTCATTTTTAAATCTATCAAGACTTTTTTCTACTTGCGCTCGTGGTTCTCCGAGTAAATGACTTGCAATACATGATTCTCCAAAGCTATCTCGCAAAAACTTGATGATTTGAGCGCAAACTTGTACATAACTGGTAAATATCACTATTTTTGGTAGTTTATCCCCAGGTATTGGTCTTCTTAACCGTAATTGCACTTGTTCGAGTAACTTTGGTAAATTACTACGGAACGATTGGAGTTTAAAGTTTTCTGAGAGCTTGTAAAGTATTACTATTCTCAATAACACCAAACGGTCGCCATCTTCTGAAGGTTTCTCAAGAATTTTTAGCAAACCTTGTAAAATTTCCTCTTCCTTGTCGAATTTGGGAGTTTCAGTCAAAATATTCAAACTGTCTGTGTCAAACTCTTTCGTCAACACTTGAGGAAAACTACCCTTTAAACGCGCTTCGAGAACTTGCTGTAAAATTCCTAACCAAGTACCACTGGCACGGAACAATAGTAAAAAGATGCGGTGATAGTTTGAGTTATCAGGCGCCAACCCACGCCATTCTTCCATTAACTCATGAATGTCGTAAACACGCTCATCTAAATCATACTCAGCTTTCGGCGCCACATTCCTGTCAAAAATTACATCCTCCACAGAAGCGCGACGATTACGCAGCATTCGACGGTAAAGTCTATAAGTATCGCTAATATGAGTACGAATCGCTCTAACTATTTTATTTTCGTTACCAGTTTTTTCTTGTAAAGAATTTTGTAGCTTTTCTGCCAAATCCGATAAGTATTTATCTTCGGGAAATAAACTGCAAAGTTGTGTAGCTTGATTTTTGAGAACGAAAGAATTTGCACCCTCTTGAAACGACAATAATACTCGACCAATATCTTGACGCTTTGCCACTCGGTCACGGAAACCTTCCAAATCATCTAATTTATAATTTGTCGGGTCGAGCAAATGCAACATTGACAAAAAATCTTCCTCGTTGTTGACGACAGGAGTCGCAGAAAGTAGTAACAACCGCTCTGACTGGTGAGCAAGCTTTTTGAAAGCTGCAAAGCTGCTGCGCTTTACTGCATCCGTTGACCTTGCCATCGCTGCTACGTGGTGAGCTTCATCTATAATTATTAGCCCAATATCCGCTTTTGCATTAACCTTGTGAACATCCTCAACCGCTGCTAATACTACCCTATCGGGAAAATGCGACAGATAAAACTTATTCTTCAACTCAGTACGCCACTGTTCGAGTAAATACTGCGGCGCCAATACTATCGCGCGTCTCTCTGGGTCATCAAGTAAATATTGACGCAAAATGGCGCCTGCTTCCACAGTTTTTCCTAGTCCGACCTCATCAGCTAACAAATACCGTTGAATAGGGTCTTCAAGTACCCGACGCACAACTTCAACCTGGTGACGCAGCAACTCAATATTCGCAGAAATTAACCCCGTCATTCCTCGACTAACCGCGCGTTGCGAAGTTAGGTTTTTCACAAGCGCAAAACGTCTTTGGTGGAAGTAAGGCGTTTCTTGACCTTTATACGTCAATATATCGATAGGGTCTTCGATTGGCAAATTGCAGCGAACATATACATCCCGCTCCCTAGCAAACAAAGTTTTACTGTCAGGCAAATCAATTTGATAGGCTAAGTGATTTTCATCCCAACCAAAAACTCTTCCTATCAACCATCTATCACTCTCTGACTTTACGTAGCACCGAGTTTGACGCTGAAGTGTTACCCGACGCAACTCATCTAAAGGCACTGTTTCCTCAATACATTGCCCTACTGAGCAGAAATACTCAACTACTACGTCTTGATTACTATGTTGAACTACCTTTCCCGTACCTAGTTCATTATCAAGCGAACGTACTAGTGAACCAATTTGAATCATAGCGGTAGTCCCACATGTACTTTTGCATTAAACCTTAAATAAGATATCTCTTTAATAACCCTTAATCAACTTACACACCCGTGCTATTCAACAAATCTTAATAACGAAACGTATCGCATTTTTATTATTGTAGAACAGGCATCCCTGCCTGTTATTATACAAAGTGACATTTTTGACATCATCTAATTTACTCCATACCTATAAAAATTACAATAAAATAGGCGCCAACTATAGCCTTAATTATTAGGAGTAAATACCGAGTGAAGTTAAATTTGACACGCCCGTTAGTGTTTATTGATTTAGAGACAACAGGTGTAGATATAAATCAAGATAGAATTGTACAAATCGCAATTTTAAAAGTATATTCTAACGGAACTCAGGAAATAAAAAAATTTCTACTCAATCCAACTATTTCTATTCCTGAAGGAGCCTCAAAGATACATAATATATATGATGAAGATGTAAAAGAGGCGCCGACTTTTGCCCAAATAGCTGTAAAATTAGCAGAATATATTGAAGATGGTGATTTTGCGGGGTTTAATTCTAATAAGTTTGATATCCCTTTGCTAATAATAGAATTTTCACGTGTGGGTATAGAATTAAATATTGAAGACAAAAAATTTATCGATGTCATGACAATATTTCACAAAATGGAACCTCGTACACTAAAAGCCGCATATAAATTATATTGCGGAAAAGAATTAGTGGGCGCCCATGATGCAGAAAATGATATTGTTGCTACATACGAAATTCTCAAAGCTCAACTTTTACGGTATGAGAATGTACCATATGAAGACAAAGATGGAAATATATCTTACCCTGTAACTAATAATATAGACAGTTTAGCTGATTTTACACCCTTTAATTTGGTTGACCCTACCAATAAAATAATTACCGACGAACAGGGTAATTTTATATTCAATTTTGGTCAGTATAAAGGACAACCTATTGTAGATGTGTTTTTGAAAAACCCAGGATACTACCACTGGATGATGGAAGCAAATTTTTCGATATTTACCAAAAGAGTAATTAAACAGGTTTGGGAAGTCAGAAAGTAAAACGGTAAATATATAATCTAGTACGCTGTGTAATACGTTTTGGGGAGTTCACTTCTTAATTATTCTTTCTTTGTGTCCTTTGTGCCTTTGTGGTTCTTTCCTCCTCTGTGCGCTCTGTGGTAAATAAAATCACATTACTGCACAGGCAGGATGCCTGTGCTACGGTTGTGTGCTATGATTAAGTCCAATATAGGATTTTGGCGTTGGGGAAACGGCGCCCAATTTCACCTTCAAAAAAGCGGCGTAATGTCTTCATAATATCGTTATCGTACACATACTTGGTACCACCAAACTTGTTACGCTTAACGCTGCGCTTTTCTTCATCCATATCTAACTTCGAGTGTGGGTACCAGGTTTGTAATACTTCTTTGGAACCAGGTGTAAAGCGGTGCGATATTAACTCGAAAGTTAAATCACATTCAAAGTCTAATGTATTGCTAATTTGGTTAAACAAATTACTGTAGTGCATTTCCCAATCTTCCATTGGCATAATTGGCGCCACTACCAACCCAACTGGATACTTCGCTAATGCTAACTTTCGCAGTCCCATTAACCGAGATGCCACCGACGCAGTACCACCTTCAAACCTACCAGAAATTGGCGCCGCATTTACACTAACTCGACAACGAGTATGTCCGTTATGTGGTAAATCTAAAAGTGGTTCCACAGCATCAAACTTCGATACCCAACGTAAATACCCATCAGAGCGAGTACCAAAATAACGAATGCACTCAGCTAAACTACCCGTTAAATGCTCAATACCAAGCGGGTCAGTATAACAACTAACCTCATAACTAGTAGCCTTTCCAGGTTGCTCGTATTTAGCTAAATTATCTAGTATCTGTGGTAAATTGGCATATGCTCTAATTACTGGTGGACCACTTAAACTGCCAGCTAAATAACAATATTGACAATGTGCTGGACAACCCTCAGCTAAATGGAACTGCCAGTCAGCAGAAGGTGGAATAGGACTAAGCTTAAACTGACTTGGTGGCGCCGTTACTACAGCAAGGGTACGCTTAGAAATATCATAAGTCTCGCGCTCAGTTTCTCCGCGTAAACCAGTAAGACGGTTACGAGGTAATTCTTCAATAAGTAAATTAAGCGCTTCTATACGCTGCTTAATCTTCTGTCCCCAAGGTTCATCAAGTGCTGCGGGTGTAAACACTACTCGTTCTGGCATCCATAACTTAACTGGACGCAGTTCGGTGCTAGAAGTACTAACTTTATCGGCAAGCATCATAATTATTCTTATATTGAGTTCTATTCAAGCCTGTAGCAGAAGCGTTGCTATATCTCTATACTTCCTATAATAATACTTGCCCTAATTAGTGAGCATACCAGATTTCACCCAATTAGATGTAGTAGTTTCTTTCTTGTGGAACAGGCATCCTGCCTGTCCTATGTATATTACTTATGCCAACCTATTTAATCAAAATTAAAAAGCAGACGTTTTTTGCTATTTCAGGTACGATAGCGTTTGCAGGTCTATATAATACAGGCTCTAGGCATCTAAACGCTGGTAATTTTTATGACTCCTCGAATTAAGTTTTTGATGTGCGCTCCTGACCACTATGATGTGGACTATGTGATTAACCCTTGGATGGAGGGAAATATCCATAAGTCTTCGCGCGATAAGGCTGTTGAACAGTGGCAGGGGTTACACCATATACTCAAGGAACACGCAATTGTAGATTTGGTGGCGCCTGAAAAAGGTGTGCCTGATATGGTGTTTACCGCCAATGCTGGCTTAGTACTAGGTAATAATGTTGTTTTAAGTCGCTTTTTACACAAAGAACGGCAGGGTGAAGAACCATTTTTTAAAGCTTGGTTTGAACAAAACGGTTATACTGTCTACGAACTTCCCAAAGATTTACCTTTTGAAGGTGCCGGCGATGCACTTCTAGACCGAGAAGGACGTTGGCTTTGGGCTGGGTATGGTTTTCGTTCAGAATTAGACTCACACCCTTATTTAGCAAAGTGGCTTGATATTGAGGTGTTGTCTTTACGCCTTATTGATGATAGATTTTATCATCTTGATACCTGTTTTTGTCCTTTAGCTAACGGGTATTTACTTTATTATCCCGGCGCCTTTGATTCATATTCAAACCGTCTGATTGAAATGCGTGTAGCAGCAGAAAAACGCATTGTCCTCGAAGAAGCTGATGCAGTTAACTTTGCTTGTAATGCAGTTAACATTGACCATATTGTCGTAATGAATAAAGCTTCTGATAGCTTAAAAGCACGACTATCTGAAGTTGGTTTTCAAATACTCGAAACTCCATTAACTGAATTTCTTAAGGCAGGTGGCGCCGCAAAATGTTTAACTCTACGCACTACTGAACCTGTACGCGATGAAGTTCATGCAAGTGTGTACGTTGAAAGTCGTATACTCAAACTTGAAGGACATTTACTTGATTCAGGTTTAATTAACCGCGCACTCGATTTAATTATTGATAGCGGCGGTAGCTTCCAGGTATTAAACTTTAACTTGGGCGAACAGCGTCAAAGTACTTCGGCAGCAGAAGTTAAAGTTTCTGCACCATCGCACGAAGTCATGGAAAGTATTCTTTCGCACTTAATTGATTTGGGTGCTGTAGATTTACCCCAAGATGAACGCGATGCTAAACTTGAGCCTGTTGAGAAAAACGGTGTGGCGCCTGATGATTTCTATGTCACTACTATATACCCAACTGAAGTGCGTATTAGTGGTGAGTGGATACAGGTGCAAAACCAACGTATGGATGGCGCCATTGCAATTACACGAACACCTCAAGGTACTGTTGCCAAGTGTAAATTGTTACGCGATTTAGAAGTAGGTGAAGAAGTTGTTGTTGATGTTTTAGGTATCCGCACTATTCGTAAAACCGAATCGCGCGAGAAACGTAATGCCGAAGAATTCAGCTTTATGTCCGCAGGTGTTTCTAGCGAACGTCGTGTAGAATTAGTTGTAGAACAGGTCGCTTGGGAATTACGTAAAATTCGTGATGCCGGTGGTAAGGTAGTTGTCACCGCAGGACCCGTGGTAATTCATACGGGTGGTGGTGAACATTTGTCGCGTTTAATTCGTGAAGGTTATGTACAAGCATTGCTAGGTGGTAATGCTATTGCGGTTCATGATATTGAACAGTCAATGATGGGAACATCATTAGGTGTTGATATGAAACGCGGTGTTTCTGTAAGAGGAGGACATCGCCACCACCTTAAAGCTATAAATACAATTCGTCGTCATGGTAGCATTGCTAAAGCCGTAGAAGCCGGAATTATTAAAGGTGGAATCATGTACGAGTGCGTTAAAAATAACGTACCTTTCGTACTTGCTGGTTCCATTCGTGATGATGGCCCCCTTCCTGATACTCAAATGGATTTGGTTAAAGCACAAGTCGAGTATACAGAACATATTCGCGGCGCCGAAATGATTTTGATGCTTTCTTCAATGTTGCACTCTATAGGTGTGGGTAACATGACACCTGCGGGAGTCAAAATGGTTTGCGTCGATATTAACCCCGCAGTCGTAACCAAATTAAGTGATAGAGGTTCTGTAGAGTCAGTTGGTGTAGTCACAGACGTAGGTTTGTTCCTAAGCTTGCTAATACAGCAACTCGATAAACTAACCAGCCCCTATGTAACTAAAGCAAGGTAATATAATCTTGTGGGGTAGGCATCCTGCCTGCCCTTAAAATTGTAGGTTGGGGAGGCACCGCGTTGCCGGGGTTCCCCTGGTTGAAGCGAGTGCCGTTGGAGGAACGGAACCCAACTACTGGTCTATGTCATTAATTTTGTCTGTATATTTTTTTACCACAGAGACACAGAGTCCACAGAGGCAAGAGTTAAGAGGGTCAAAGTGAGGCGTACTACTCTCGTCACAAAGGCGCCGATGCCCTACAATGTAGCTAGCAAGCAAATATATAGAAAAAAATTTGTAAGCAAGTATTAATAATCACATGCAAAAGCTATTTTAAGTGTTTATATTGAGCAAAACCCGCCTTTTTATTTTTGCAAAAAGTATATAATTTAACTACTGTTCAATTAAATTGGCTTTGGTCGCATTATACACTTGTGATGGTTTGATATTCTGTTGATTGATTAATTCCTGCAATTAATAGGTGTGACTCTAAAAGCAGAGGTTCGGTAAGTTCTAGAATATTTTTCATACCTGCCATTTGCAAAGCTTTGATAACTTTACCAGATGCAAGAAGACGACGCTGCCACGGTAGTACCATCAATGGAGTTTTTACATCTAGACTTAAAGCTATACCAACTTCTCTTAATTTGGCAATGTTAGTCTCAGTAATTGCTGAACGTCCATCACTTCGCACCGCAAAAGTAAGTACTGGGTCTTCCGGTTCGACACTAACCGGAAACGGTACAACAATCGGTTCTGGAAGAATTTCCTGTACTTCCATAATAAAACACTCTTCGCCATTCGTTGTTTCTATTGATTCCCAACTTAATCTTTTGGTCATGCCATCTAATATTTTTTTAATTTTTGTAGATACTACAATCCTTTCACTTTCATAATCTTGCACCATCTGATAATCATTCAAAATATTAGCATTTACTTTTTCTTTGCCTGACTCAATGCCAAATACTTCAAAAATGCAATATACACCTAAATACAGTGCTGGATAAGTTTCCAACTCGTTTGTCGCAAGTTCAAATTTGTAAAAATGCTCCACAGGCAATCCCTGTTTTGTCAACATGGATATTGCTTCTGCTAACTGTTGAGAGTCTGAAAAAATATAACTTGTGCTAGAACCGTGCCGATAAGGAGCGTACTTACTGATAAATTCTTCATATCCAGGAGTAATCTCTCCATGATAATTGTAAAGTTTAAGCTCAAGATAATGAATTACTTTCATGTTAAATTTAATACCCTTAAACTATTTCTTGGAATAAACCTCGACCGAGGTCTCTTTTAATCAATTTTAGTCCATGTGCTTGAATTGCTTTGTACCCCCATTCACGATGCTCCTGTGCTGATGCTTTTTTGAGAAAAAGCCTTACAGATACTCCTAAAGTACCAATTTGCGGTTTAGCGAACCATTGATTGAAGTTTTGGTTGTTTATAGTATCGGTGACTGCTAAATTCTCAACAGAGTTTGCTCCTCCTGCGCTTCGCTCATGTATATGATGCCATTCTTTGTTTAGCGGGTTCTTGAATGAGTTGTGGTAGCGATAATTGAGAGTCTGTCGAGCATCATTAAATTCACTCCAATCATTAAGATTCTTAATGGCTTCCCAAGCATCTCCGACTTTATACCCAGCTAGAGGATTGTAAAGGCGCCAACTTATACCATACTGTGTAAAGGGCATTTGGACTTTTATTGTTAACCCTCCTGGCAGGTTTTCTGCTTTTATGAATTCACCTGGCTGTATTTCAGTTATTTGTAGTATATTTCTTGACCAGCTCTTTCCGCTTTTAAGTTGGATTTGTCTTCCAACGCACAAATACATCAGGTATATTATTATTGCTTAATTTTGTCACTTCTGCTGTCCAAACCCCAGAAAATCGCCCCTTCGCTGATTATTACAGGTAGTGGGATAAACTGTGAAACAATTTGTAATATATTGGATATGTGAACCAATGGTTCACATTTTGTAATTAGATTTTTAAACAATACTTATGTATTATTAATTATTAATTCATTAAATATTACAATATCTTTACAATCAACTCAAATTATTACAAACAAGCTATGCAAGGCGCCATTTTAGAAAAACAGTCACGTACAAAAGCGGTAAGTTTTATTGGAGACTTTTTGCTTTCAGGGATGGTAGTTGGTTCAGTGGTTGCTCCTTTCCTTGCTGCGTCTGGTTTACCAATGTTGCCGATAATTGCCGATATTATTTATTTTATGGGACATTATGTGTGTCCACAGCCTGATATGGGAGTAATGATGGCGCCACCATTTATCATGGCTGTGTGCATGCGGTGTTATGGTACTGTTACAGGCTTACTCGTAACGCGCGTTTTATTTGCGGTTACAGGTGGTAAAGGTTTTTACTGGTTGAGTCAGTACGGTTGGAACGGCGCCGCGATTGCTGCTATTTTAATGATGGCTTATCCTTTTGAGTTAGCTGTGCAGGTGTTGGGATGGTGGAACTTTAATAATTTTATTGTTACACCGTTTGGTTTCATTACTGGATTAGCATGGGGTTTATTCACTATGCCTATACTCCACCAGAAACAAGTTTCGTAACTATACCAATAATGGCGCCAACAAGTAAAACCATACCCGAAAGAGAGCTTATACCAAAACCAAGCGTCCGTTTTTCTGCTGCTTGGTAGTATCCCCAAGCGTAAACTATACGACCAACCAGCCAAACGGCGCCGATAATAGCTCCCCATAAAGGGCTAACATAAAAAGAAAACAACCATAAACTTGGTAAAAAGAAAATTAATTGCTCTAAAGTATTTTGCTGTACACGCAATACTCGCTCGAAATTTGCATCTCCACTCATCTGCGGTACTGGTACTTTATATTTAGCTCTAGCTCTACCAACATTTATCGTTAACACTAAATAAACCAGAAGCGTAAGAGATGTAACAAGACTTGTCCAAGCAAACATATTTAACATTATTATGTAACTTTACTTCAACTATACTCAATATTAACCTGTATGTTGGAGGAACGGAACCCAACTATAATCACCTTGTTTTAGCCTTCAACCTTGAAAATCATAAATAAAGTATTTTTAAGTTAAAATAGAAGAGGCACGCGCTCTCAATTGAAATAAGTAATACCAAAATGAAACTTCAAGTCATAGTTCACGAAGCTGAAGAAGGTGGATATTGGGCAGAAGTTCCAGCTATCCCCGGTTGTGCAACTCAAGGGGATACGTTTGAAGAGTTACTTGAGAATTTATATGAGGCTATTGAGGTGTGTTTATCAGTTAATATTGACTCAGAACAAATAACAAATAAATCTAAAGTTATGGAAATTGCTGTATGAACTCCATGTCAGGTAAGGAGTTAGCAAAACTTTTATAACGTAACGTGTTAAAAAGTGCTTTTTCTGAAGATTTTAAGGAAATAACTGAAGAACCTACTGAACAACAGCGTAATTGCGATGATGTAGATTCATAACTCTATACTCCCTACAACAAACGAAAAATAAGTCACGCGGCGCCACACAACCAAAAATTAGGTATTTTTAATAACATTAATAATCCAATTTACGTGTTTATATTGAGTTAAATACGAAATTTTATTTTCATAGCAAGTACTTTATTTAACTAGTATGTACTTACATTTTCTTTGGTGCCCTAACTAAAATGTGAACCATTGGTTCACATTTTGGGGATATGGTTTTTACAGGGAACTTATTTGTTCTACAAATTTATCTATATATATTTTGTGGTTGTAGTGTTTTAGTACTAAGTCGTATCCTCGTTGTGCTAGGTTGTCTGCTTTTTCTGGGTTGTGTAGTAGTTTGGTTATAGATTCATGTAATGAGTGTGCATCTCCTTGAGGTACAGTTTTAATTGCACCTGCTTTTTCTAGCTCTGTTATTATTCCTGGAGATTTTGTAATTATAACCGGGCGCCGACATGCTAGTGCTTCATACATCGTACTCAGTCCAGCTTGATAGTTATTTTCAAATAAGGGTATTACTACAATGTCGGCATCTCTATATAATTGTACTAACTCTTGCCAATCGTAATGGCGACACGACATATTTTTTGGTGCCAATAAAGGGAATGCACGTTTTGTTGCTTTGGCATTTGGTGATGCTATACAAATTTTGACTTCTATATCTAATAAGTCTTGAGTCGCAGCAGCAAGGGTACGATAGTCTCGCTGTTCTAACCCTGCACTCGCTATTATTGGACGTGTTTTAGTCGGAGATGTTTTACCTGGTGTGAAGAATGTAATATCTGTTGGTTGTTCTAAAAATAATTTAATTTTACTTTCTGGTAAGTTTAAATAGTCGCGCAAAAATTCTGCACTTGCACAGGTGTAAGTCATGAACAAGTCTATTTTGTCCTGCACCTGGAATAGTTTTAATGCCAAGCGTCCACGTAATCTATTAATATTATGAATAAACACTGCTGTTTTTGGACGCTTTTTATTGGCGCCACATAAACTAGCTAATGGTATACCTATGTCTTCACCTGTACAAAATACTACTGAATCTTCTGTAAGTTGTTGTGATAGTGTACGCGCTAATGCCCAGTGTTCTTTGTTACCCATCAACAATGCACGTAGTGTATCTGATTGTACAGGTAAGTGTTTGCCTGGTTGGTGTATCTCAGCTTGTAAAATTTGACTTGCTTCCCACATAACGTGACAAGGAGATTTACCTGCTTGTGCATTTTGAGCTATGGACTCTAAGTCAAATGCACGACTTAAGACGATGTGGTACTTCACAGTACCTCCTTTTATAGCTATAAAGTGATATTAGCATATTGATGTATGTTGGGTTACGTTCCTTCACCCAACCTACTATCAATGTTACATGCTATACCCAAATACTTTATCAAATTTGGTGGCGCCTTCACTGAGTATACAAGTTTTTTCTTCGTCTAAAAGATTACTGTCGATAAGGGTTTGTAGTTTGCTGCGAAAATCGAAGTAATTTTGCCTTGTTTTATCTCGAATGTAAGTGATAGGGTTGGTTTCGTCTGTTATACCTTTGATTAATTCATCGAGAGAAGGGACTTGATATTTCCACCCAGATTTGTCAAATGCTTCGATGAGTAATCGAATTAAAAGAATTCGGAAGCATTCGTCTTCAAATGGTGTTTTACTTCTTTGAAACCACCTATAAGTACAAATCACGTAATTAAAGTGAATAAATCCCCATTCTTGCTGGTGATACTTTATCAACTCTGGTTTAGTCTTGCATTGCGGATATAGAGTTGTATCAAATGTGTGAATTTGACCTAATATTTCTCCGTCATGTCCACGATGTTCCCAAGGTCGAAAACTTCTTACCCAGTCTACGTCGAACATCATTTCCCAGGTTGCAGTCAGATGATTCAGTCCATTGTCTTTATACCAAGCATCCCATACTGGACTCACACCAAGACACGCTAAATTTTCTGATTCACAAGTTTCGTAATGAATCTTCATGAATTCATCTTCGGTGATAAACAAATCAGCATCATGTAAAAGTGCGTGTGTCGTTTGAGTTGCACTGACTCCACGAACAAGTTGCAACCAATGGTTGTTATGCGGATTATTTTGGTAACGGGAAATTATTTGCTCTAAAGGGTTGGGATTAATTAAACGAATTGATGTATAGTACTTATCGCGCGTTTCTTCGAGCAATTCAGAAAAACCTGGTACAAGTTGGTCTGGTATGACAAGGGTTTCAAATAAACCGTCTGGTTTTTGATTTGAACAAGTTTCTAAAGCAATTTTGAGAAAAACTGGTAAATCACCTGGAACGGGTAGTAAAATTGTATAGCCAAGAATTCGCTCGTCGATTGGTTTATTCCAATGTGAATATTGCCACTTCCAAAGAGATGCTGTCTTTAACATGATATTTAAAGCGATAAAGAACAAACAGCGCTTTTTTTCTAAGTTGCTATAAGTCACAACTCAATACAACGCTATTAAAACTGAAAGTTAGAAACCGGGTTTCTTATATCGATATTGTAATCAAAATAAAGATTTAACTAGAAACCCGGTTTCTTGGGTTTCTTATATCAATATTGTAATCAAAATAAACATTTAACTAGAAACCGGGTTTCTTGGTTTCTTACATAAAGATTTGAAATGGAGTTCCGAAACCGATAGAACTACGAATTAAAACGAACAAAGCTAACATTCCCACAAACAATATTGTTGCTTGCACATCTTGAATGAAACAAAAAAGTTTTTCGCACCATAAACCATAAAGGTTTCCAAGATACAATGGAAAGTCTGAAAGTGCTATCACAACAATTACTCCCAATATTCCTTGTGTAGTAAACGCTAATGGCATACCAATACTTACCATTAAAAATCTTAGTAAATTACTTTGGGCAGAGTATAATGGTTTCCCAAGTGCTAGCAAAGCTGGACTTGTTGTGTAATACAAGATTGAGAACCATACACCACAGCTAAGTATTGGCATCATCCATACTGCTTCTGCATACCTTTGGTCATAGAGTCGAGCAATAACAAAGTCTCCAATGTTTACTAGTATTGCTAACAATACTGCACATGCAAATACTATCAACCGACGTTGACGAACTATTTTTGCTCGTAAGGTTTCTCTTGGTAAGTCGGTTTGATTGGATATTGTTGGAAATATGACTCGATAGCTTAGGGTTTTTATTACTTCACGCGGCATATTTGCTAGTGTCGCTGCGATAGTATACACACCTACCGTTTGAAATGATAGTAACCTACCTAATATTAATCGGTCAGATTGCTCTGCTAAGAACATAATTGCTGTGGCGATGAACATCCATCTACCAAAAGATAGAAGTTCTTTGAGTGCTGTTTTGTCCCAAGAAAATTTTGGTCTTTGTTCTGGAATTAAGAAGAAACTACCAATTGCACGAATTGTACCTCCAATCAGTCCACTAATTGCGAATGCCCACAAACTGCGTAACCACCAAGCTAAAGTTATCAATACTATTAGTGATAGTATTTGTACGATAAAGTCAAACATTATGACTTTACCAACTTCCATACGACGGTTGAGTAGTGCAGGCGCCGGTGAGGCAAATCCAAGGATAATGGATGTTAACCCCATAATTGGCACTAACCATAACAGTCGCGGTTCATTATAAAATTGTGCTGCTGGGTACGTAATTGCTAAACAAATCAACCATACCCAAAACCCCCGTGTTGCTTGTAGTGTCCATGCAGTGTTGAAAAATTCTCGTTCTTCACCACGTTTGTTTTGAATAATGCTTTGACCGATACCTAGGTCTGAAAATAACTCTATACCCATCAGCAGCGTATTCACTACTGCCATTAACCCAAAAAACTCTGGCACTAATAACCGAGTCAATATAATGTTACTCACTAATCGCGCAAATTGACTGGCGCCGTAACCAATAATAGTCCACATTGCACCACGAATAGCAAGCTTTTTTAGAGTCGGTTTTTTTAGGGTTGTCATGGATTGGGTAAAGTATTCTATTTATATCTACTGCGTTGTCAACAATAACTTTGGTTCAGACACCTGGTTATTGTTCTGGTCGTTGAACTGACTAAATAAAACTGCTAGCTTTTTCGCTTCTACCGCAACCGAATGTTGTTCTATCACCGATTGGGCGCCAGACACTGCCATTTGAGTTAAGATTTCAGGAGGCATTCGTAAACATTCACGCATCGCAGTAGTCAAAGCTTCAACCGAACCTGCTGGTACTAACCAACCATTAATATTCGATTCAACTAATTCGGGAATACCTGCAACATATGTACTAATTACAGGTCTAGACAACGCAAACGCTTCCATCAGCACCACTGGCAAACCTTCAGCAAAACTCGGCAAGACTAAAGCACGAGCATTTTTTATATGATGTTGTACCTGTGAACCGCTTGCCCATCCCGTAATTTTGACGAAGTTGTGCAAATTATATTCGTGGATAAGTGCTTCAAGATGACTTCGCATTTCTCCATCACCTACTAAGGTCAACTGCAAATCCCAACCTTCATCACAAAGTTGTTTAATTGCATTTAATAGCAAAATTTGACCCTTCTGTTCGCATAACCTTCCTACGCAAACTAAATTACTACCACTGCGAATGTCTGTTTGTGGTTGGTTAAAATACTCGTCATCAACTCCACAGTGAATAACATGGATTTTTTGCCACTGCTCGTAATGACACCAACGATACAACTGACTCAAACCAAAAGAGCAAATTGCCACAACAAACTTTGCACGATTGATTTTTTCTGTTAAAGCTATATTAACCGCACGGTCAAACTCTTCAGGTCCATGAACTGTAAAGCTGTATTCGGGACCACCACAAGCATGACACAACATTGCTACAGTCGTCGAATTAGTTCCGAAATGGACATGGAGATGAGTCGCTTCACACTCTACAAGCCAGCGTCGCAAAGTGCAAGCTTCCGCTAGATATATAATATGGTGCAAAATTCCCGTATCGGATTTTATGCCAACCTTAAGAGCTAAAAATAAACCCCTAAGCAATGCTGCTGGTTTGAAAATCGCAAAACTAATCAATGATAATAGTAGATTCAATACTCCTACATCTAGTATTACCCGCGTTTTCTCGAATTCTAGTTTATCTTCTGGGTCAACCAATTCCGAGACACAAGAACGAATCGAAAATCGAGTCACCGATATACCCGAAGCTTCAAGGGCCGCTATTTCACGCCTAATAAAGCTATGGCTTACCTTCGGGTATTTATTGACTAAGTATGCTACTTTCATTTTTGCTTATAATGCACCACATTTGTTCAAAACAATTGGCTATAGGAATCCGATTTGATAATTGAAAAAATCTAAGTACCTGTAAGGTGAGCAGTGCCCACCATACGTATAGTTAAAAATTCAAATAGTAACACTATAGCTAATAAAATTAAACCAACTATCTTTAATATTGTGTGCGTTTGTATACTTGGGTAAGCCTAGAATTACGCTAAGGAGCGTTTTACTGCACGCAGTTGGCACTTTATTACTTGTAAAATTAATATTTTTTTTATGCAAAATCAATTACTTATGTGAAGTTAATCTTTAAATTTATGGTTTTTTTGTGAAGTTATTGTAAAGACAAGTGAAGTTGGCGGAATTTGATAAATTTATGTGTACAACCTCTATCTGAATGCAGATATCTGAAGGTACATATATAAAACTATCAAATCCCATCTATTCCTTAAGATGTGGCACTTTTGTATTCAACCAACGTCGGTTGACGTTTGAGTAAACGTGATAAGTGGAATTGAATTTGACCTTGTGAAGAAGGAAATTTACTTAAAATGCAATATAAAGCATATAGTCTAGCATCTTGTGCTGTTAAGCCAGTTGCTCTTCCATATTGATAGATTCGATAAAATAAATATGTATATAATGATGCAACTATTAATAAACTAAACCCGTATGTAAGCCAACTGGTCGCAATGGCAATTGATGGTAATATAAATCCCCATAGCCAAATGCTACGAGATTCTTTTACCCAATATTGTTCAGAATTTTTACCGTGCATATGAGCTACTTGTGCATAAGCATGGCCTGCACGTAAAGAACGTTTCCACCATTGACCAATATTTGTCATTTGTGCATCATGCTGCGTCATTTCTTCATTAATACGCATGATTACACCTTTATTAGTACGGAGTCGTAAACATAATTCTGGTTCTTCTCCAGCAATTAAAGCTTGGTTAAAACCACCTACTGCTTTAAATGCATTAACACGCATCATTGAGTCTCCACCGCAAGCTTTGGTTTCTCCTATTGGTGTATCCCACTCGATATCGCACAACCGATTATATCTCGATGCTGACGGAAACCTTTCTCGGCGCCGACCGCACACGACAACAACTTCTTGATGCTCATCAAGATATTTTGCCGCTACCGAAAGCCAATTTTGTGCCACTTGACAGTCTCCATCGACAAATTGGACGTATTCTAAATTTGGCGCCAATTTTAAAAGCTTATCAAAACCTGCATTGCGGGCGCGTGCTGCTGTAAATGAAATTGAAGTATCAAGTTCTACAACATATACACCCAACGCACTAGCCATTGCGACACTTCCATCGCTAGAACCAGAATCAACATAACATACAATCACTCCTTCTGATAATATCGAAAGTAAACACCGTTCGAGACGCTTTCCTTCGTTTCTGCCTATAACTACCACCCCTATCGACTGCATATCCAAACCCCCTGTAACACAAAACTTATTAACAATTATTCAAAACACCCAAGCATCATGGAATAAGGATAACAGCCCTTTTCCTCGACATTTTTCCATATTTTTTCACTTTTCACCTTCTGAATTCAACATCATACTTAAGATAGATTTTGTATGCTATTTTAAAAAATAATATTTTTGTGCAAAATAATCAATAGAAACCCTAATAAACCGGGTTTCTGATTTCTCATTCCAAAAAATAGCTAATATGGTGCCTATTACTTTTGTTTGCTGTATAGAATCTGGATGGCTCGAAGTTCAAACATTACGCATGATTGAAAGTTTACGTCGATGGGGAGGCGCCTATGCTTCTTGTCCAGTATACGCCGTTACACCTCGCTTTGGACCACCTATCTCTAAAAACACACGTATTCAATTAGAACAACTTCAAGTTCAGTACATTAGTTTTACTAGTAGACATAAATATTCTTGGAATAAGTTTTTGAACAAACTAATGGCATTGAAAGCAGTGGAAGACATTGCTGAAACTGAATTTATTGGTTGGTTAGACAGCGATTTACTTATAGTCGATGAGCCAAGTGAATTTATGATGAAGGAGGATTTTAGCTTTGTTGCTTGTCCTGCTGATAAATTGACCAACGAAACTTCTGGAGCAGATGACCCAAATGACCCTTACTGGCGCCAAATATGTAAATGTGTTGATATAGATATAGAAGCACTACCTTGGGTCTCAAGCGAACCACAGCATTTACCAATGCGGTTCTGCTTTAATAGTGGTGTTTTTGTTTATCGTCGCAGCACAAATTTTGCTCAACATTATTTAGACACTTTTACACGGTTGTGTGATGCTCAAGTTATGTCTAATCGCTCAGGATTTTTTTTCAATGACCAAGTAGCTTTAGGATTAACTGTTGCAAAAATGCAAATTCCTTGGGACACTCTTTCGTATTCACATAATTTTTCCATCGGTACATGCGTTCCAAAAAATTGGTATACTCAAGAGTATCTTCAAACTGCCAAAATTATTCATCATCATGATGCAATGTGGCCTTGGTTTTGGGATACTTTTTATTTTGCAGTTAATGCGAGTCATCCATATGTTGGAGAATGGTTAGTACAAATAGGACCAATGCAAATAGAGGCGCCGATGAGATCGCGAGTGATGAAAAAAATGCTAGAATTTTACAGAAAACGAAAAGAGTTAGCTTATTCTAAACTCTGTCGAAGCTATTAGAAAACCATAGTAGCGTTTTTGAAAACAAAATACAGCAATGCAATTCCAAAAACTAGAAACAAAATTTACTGTGTTGCCCTACCCAGTTACATTCGTTTGTCAAGATTTAGAAAAATGGGCTGATTTATTATCCAATGAGAACCAGCTTCCTGACCCGGATACAATTCCTGGACGTATTGTTACAAACGAGGAATGCTGGATTGTTATGACTTATTTACATTTAAAACGAAGAAACCTCAATGTATATTTGTCTAACCAATTTGTTGAAGGTAATATATGTGTTGCTAGCGCGTTAGATTTTGGAATTAAACAAAAAACTTTTTCATCTTTTGTTGTCGGTTGTCGTTCGGATGGACCTAGACCTGCTTTATGTGATGTTGCCATTGTCCAAAATCAAGCAAATATCAAGTCGAATACAGACATATTTATACCTCACTGGCCACAACCTGGTTTAATAAAACGAGATAGCGCGCGTAAAAATCGTATTAGTAATATAGTTTTTAAAGGTTCTGAGATAAATTTATATGAAGCATTTCGTTCACCAGAGTTCATTCAAGAACTCGCAAATCTTGGTGTTAAGTTAGAAATAAATGGTTTACATAAAGATAAACCAGTACAATGGCATGATTATAGTGAAGCTGATTTAGTTTTGGCTGTGCGAGACTTAACTGAAAGAGATGCTTTTGTAAAACCTGCGAGTAAATTAATCAACGCTTGGGCAGCAGGAGTTCCAGCACTTTTAGGTCCAGAACCTGCTTTTCAATATTTACGACAGTCGCATTTAGATTATATCGAAGTAAAAACACATAAAGAAGCTCTTACAGCAATTCGGCGCCTGCGAGATGACCCTGGTTTATACGAACAAATGGTTATTAACGGTCAAAAACGCGCTCTTGAATTTTCTACAGAACAAATTGCATTACGTTGGCATGAAGTTTTATCTACACAAGTTGCTTCATTATATTCAAACTGGTGTAAGCGCAGTTCTATAAGTAAAATTGCCAATTTTGCAGTGCGAGCAGTTAATCAAAAACTCGCAATACGAGACGCTGACTATCATCGCGCACATGGATACCGTCCCATCTCCAACAGATGGACATAGCTGTACCAAGCACGCAAAAAACCCCCCGTGTAATAAGCACTTCAGTGCTTAACTATTGCTTAACTATTGCTTAACTACTGCTTAACTATAAACGTAAATTACTTATGTGGCGCCAAAATTTCGAGGAAAAAGTCAGATTTTAAGCACTAAAGTGCTGATTACGAGGAGCAGTTTTTCTTTCCTAGGGAGAGGGTTGTTGTTAGATATAGTGTCCAATAGATATTGGTTTTGAATAGCATGAAGCTTTCGGTCATGTTATTCATGAAGAAAAACATCAGAAAAGCTAAATACCACATTCTCTCCGGCGCCTTTGTAGCATATGCTAGTTTTAAGGCTCTGAAGTAAGCAATTACAAAACTAATCGCGAATAGTGTCACACCTATTAGTCCGACATCAAGTGCTAAGTCTATAAATCCATTATGTCCATGTGGAGGTACAAAACCAACCGCCACTGCTTTACCCGCTTCTAATGCATATGGACTACCTGGCGCCCAAAAAGCACCACGTCCAAAACCTAACAAAGGTCTATCCATAAGTCGCGTGAGTGCTATACCCCACATCGGTGTCCTTCCTGTTAATGTTGGGTCTCTACCAATACCTGTTAATAACTCTGTCCAGTTACTTAAAACGAGAGTTATTGCTGCACTAACGATTAATATGAATAAATCTAGAAATATTACCGTTGTTTTACCCACAAACCGAAAATAACGGTAGAAATATAACGCCGAAAATAATACCACTGATACTACTAATGAGGTTTTTGACGTTGAAAGCAACATTAGTATTACCCCAAACGTAAAACCAGTCCATTTATAGATTTTTTGTAGTTTATTATTACTATTCGGTAACAAAAAAAATGTAAATGAACTTATTACCATAATAGCCCCTAACAAGTTTTTATACCCGTATACCCCTTTCCAGGCGCCTGGGTGGTCGCTACCATGAATACCAAGTATTGGCATTGCGACACCTGCAAGCAGACTCATTAATTCGCCAATGAAAAAAGCAGCACCAATGGTTTCTACTTGTTCTCTAATAGTAAAACGCGCGGCAATATACAACCCAAATGAAGTCATCTGCAAAATTTCACGACTGTCTTTCAAGCTGCTAACAAAGAAATCTGACCACAGAAATGATGCGAATGCGATTACACTTAAAAGCACTAAAAATATATCTGATTTAATTACTCGTAACGAATCTTGCCAACGTATGCAAACTAAAACAGTTGCACCACCCCAAATAATATACCGTAGCAGTGTAATCGGCGCCCCTCTAAATAGTTCTGAAAAAGCTCCAGAGAAAAATAGCACCCCAAGAACAACAAATATTTTTTCCAAAAATGTAATATTAAGCACAACAATATTGGTATTAATACTAATTTAAGCTCAACTCTAATACAGTACCCCAACACTTGGAACTATCATAGAACTGCTCCTGTAACTTGAAACAAGCAAGTCGCTTTTGTTCACAAATTATTGGGTCATTGTATATTTGAAGTATAGCTGCTACGTATGCCTCTATATCATTTGGTGGCACTTCAATAACAGCTTCACGCACGTAAGATATAGCTGGACAAACTGCACTCGTTATTACCAAACGACCTGATAACACACTTTCGGCAACAACTCGGTTAAAACCTTCAAGAAAATCTGTACGTGTTGGAACAATTACAGCATGTGACCTGCCGAACATGAAATGCATTTGTTGTTTATTACAATAACCGTGGAATACGAACAAGTCTTCTACAGCTTCTGTTTTCACAGATGTTTGTAAAGGTTGTAGTGCTGCACCATCTCCACAAATATCAAAAACAATATCTTTGATACCCATAGAAGCTATACGCTTGGCTATTTGTAGTAAGTCGAAGGCACCTTTATCATACTCGACACGACCCGCGAATAAAATTCGTAATGGTACACGTTCAGTAGGTGGAAGGGGAATATCAGCAAAGTCACTTCTTTTATATACAGGTAAAAATTCATAAACTGGTGGATGTATTCCCTGAGTTAATACAGCAACTTGTTCAGTAATATCATGGGAAACCGCGTGTATACTATGACATCTTGTAAACAAACTACGACCCAAGCAAAGAATTATTTTTTCTCCTAGGGTTTGTTTGGAATACTTACGCCACAAAGTACAGTGCAGCGATGGAATTACTTTTACTCCAATCAAAGATAATGGTAATAATAAGAACCAGTAGGTCGTACCACTATCAGCAATTACAACGTCGGCGCCAAAACGAATCGCTGAAATCAGCAACTGTATTCCTTGTAGAATTTGCTTGACATGATAAAACACACCTTTGGCGCCATATAACAAAACTCGGCGCCTTTCGATTATAAAACGACCGTCTTTAATAACTTCAGTCTTTCTAGCCAACCCAATCACATAGCCAAAAGCATCTAATGCTGTACAAACCGAATAGAAATAACTTGAAAAGGTCATCGAAACCTGTGACCCAACATCGCAACCTTTAGTCCAACATTTATATGCCTCAATTACATCTTCCGTACCAATTGCGTATAAAATCCGCAGTTGCTTGGACATTTTATAACTTTGGTTTTAAATATAAGAGTTAATAATTATGATTATATTCATTTCTCGTATATTTACTGAAACTTTATAATTTTTCTTACATGGTACAGCAGTAATCAAGCTAATAGCTGTATATAAAATATAACTTAAGCACCCGTATTAATTTGATTGATAATTTTTTCTCTAAGTGTTGCGGCGCCAATTCTACTGTCGAAACGCTCAATAATAGAAGCGCGTCCGTTACGTGCTAGTTGCATTTTGAGTGTCGGATTTTCAATCAGTAGTTTTAGCGCGCGTGTTAAAGCTGTAACATCCCTTGGCGCCACAAGTAACCCATCTTGAGTATCAGTAATTATTTCAGGAACACCACCCGCATTGGTGCCAATTGTTGCAACTGACATCGCCATCGCTTCCATGTAAACTACACCTAATGGTTCTGCATGACTAGCAAGTACAAATGCATCTACTTGACACATTTTTTGGATAATTTGGTTTTCTGATAAAGTTCCTGTAAACTCGATTAGATGAAATATTTCTAGCTGTGCTGCCAATGTTCTTAAATTCTCTAACTCGGAACCGGCGCCAATTATTGTAAGATGAACAAATTTACCAGCATCTACAAGGCATTTAACAGCTTGAATTAGAGTATCGTGACCTTTGCTTGTGTGTAGGCGCCCAACGGTAAGAATGTAAAAGGTTTGATTATTAGTTTTATGATTTGATTCATAAAGCTGTGGATTCCATTTTTCTGTGTCTACACCAATACGTCCTAACAGTACTTGGTTTTGTTGAAGTGGGTAATTCAGTCGTACTTCTTGTTCTAGCTTTTTGGTTATAGCAATAATAAAAGCAGCATTCGTAAATTTTTCCTTCATTCCACCTCCCCACCATTCCAAGTTCGCGTTTAGCGTTAGTGAGTATGAAATGCCAGTTAGCTGTTTGAGCATTATTGCTAATATTGCGGAATTTCCACAGCTATGACAGTGCATATGCTTTATCGCGCGTGCGACACAACAACGAGCTAATATACAAGCAATTGGCACTAAAGCAATAACATGCCAACGTGGCGCCTCTACATCTATAGTTAAAGCTAGTTTTATTGCTTTATATAAACTAAACGGACGAGTTATTGCCCAGCATATAGCGATAAAAATGTCAATTATATTATTGAAAATGTTTTGCTTCCATAGATAGTAAGCTTGTGCATCGGCAAAATCGTGTTTAGCTTTAACATCTGGAGAAGGATGCTTGGTGGAAAAAATATCAATCTCGGTTCCCCACGCGCGTAGATGGGTAATTTCTCTCCACATCCAAATGTGTGTTTGTCCCGGAAATTCAGGTATTAAATAGGCAATTCGCATTGATTGGGATGTAAGAGGATTGAACATCTTTTTACCCTATTTTCTGAAACTTTTTGACAAAATTCTCATATTGTTGCACTTCTATACCTGACTTGGCTGATATCATCACAGCAATATGCTCTTTTGGGGTACGCTGAAAAAAGTTCTCCAAATCCATATCAGACATTTGTTGATTAAACCAATATTCATGACAAATGCATTCTGAGTCAAAATAATGTCCCGATACTTTAAGTACTTCCTCTACAAAAACCCCATACAACACATACTCAGATAAATTCCAATTACTGCAAACAGTTTCAATCCATTTACGTCCTGATACCTTTTCGATATATTTATAAAGTTGTTTTAAATTATCGCTTCGCCATGTCATGATTTGACTTATATAACCAGTGACAGGAATATCACCACTTGGTAAATTAAGTAAACGACGAGCATTATAATTCCATTTTTCACCAATCGGCGCCTGTGGAGAAAGATTTCCAGGAATACGGTACAAGCGCACTAAACTATCACGAATAAAAAAGTTCCAATCAAAAGGACGAATAAAAGCAACATCAGAATCTACAAATACAAATACCTGTTCGCTAAGAAATTCTGCTGCTGCAAGTTTAATGAGTTGCTGAATTATCCATCCTCGCACAAGTAAATGCTTGATATTAAACCAACAATTATTGATAAAGGGTAATTGAACCCAAGTAGGTAAGATTGATTCAAGAGTAATTATTCGAGTGTTTCTATATTTGATTTGACGAAAAAGAGGTAAATCGCGCTTTGGCACAATTATATAATGCTTTGCCTTTTCGGGTGCGAATGCTTCTATACTCCAAGCCAGCAGCTGACATCGATGATAGTCTGGTGCATAACTAGGAGTAATTAAGCAAAAATCAAGTTCTTGCATTTGTAGCTTAAATATCTATCAATATAGATTTTAGCTTGGCGCCCCAACTTCTATTCACATCATAAAACTGTTCTTGTAGTTTCAGACAAGCAAGACGCTTTTGTTCGTATAGTAAATGATTTTTGTATAAATCAATCAAAGCATCACCGTATGCTGTGATGTCGTTTGGAGGTACTTCAATTACAGCAGAACGCACGTAGGATATAGCAGGACATACTGCGGATGTGACGACTGGACGACCAGCTAAAATGCTTTCTGCTACAACTCTATTAAAACCTTCAACAAATTGAGTTTGTGTTGGTACTATTACGACGTGTGAGTCACTGAATATAGAATGCATCTTGGGTTTTGTACAGTGACCGTGACATTGATAATTTGCTTCTAACCGAGAGTCTGTAACTTCTTGACACAGTTCATCAAATGCTGAACCTTCACCACAAATATCGAAAACAATATTTCGTAAACCTTCACTTTGAAATCGTTTGGCAATTTGGAGTAAATCAAATACACCTTTGTCATGTTCTATTCGTCCTGCATATAAGACACGGAATATAGATGCGTTTAAATTTGCCTTGTTAATATGAGCAAAGTCTTGACGACAGTAGGTAGGTGTAAACTCGTGAACTGGTTGGTGATGATTTTGAGTTAGTTGTGCGATTTGCTTTGTGATTTGATTTGATACCGCTAAAGTTGCCGTACAATTTGAACTAAATAAGCTGGCGCCTAATTTGAGAGTTAGTTTTTCACCTAGAGTTTGATGTCCGAAATGGCGCCATAATACACAATGTACTGATGGAATTACCTTGATTCTCAACAAAGAAAATAGGCGCCACATAAACCAGTGCGTAGTTCCACTAGATGCAATACATACTGATGCTCTGAACTTTACCGCACAAACAAGTAAATACAGTCCATTCCAAATATGATGAATGTGGTAAAAAATACCATGAGCGCGATTGACTAGAATTGGTAGACGTTTGATTACGAACTTGTCATCTTTGACGACTTGTTTAATTGCAGACTGTGCAATTACATAGCCTTGAATGTTTAAACTTTGACAAACTTCGTAAAACTGACTTGAATAAGGAATTGATACTTGTAAAGGTGATTCTGTTCCGTGTTTCCAATGCTTATATGCTGCAATCACATCTTCTGGTCCGACTGCATATAAGACTCGGAGCTGTTTTGATGTTTTTTTCATTCGGACGCACCGCGATATTTGTATGTGAGTAATTACACGGTTTTTATGGTGATTTAACCGTAATAATACTCAGATACAGGACAAATGTTCACAGTAAGCATAAAAGTGCTTAATACGAAATGATATTATTTTAGCTTTATTTAAGCTAGCGTTAATACTTAGAAAAAATTTATTTTTTCAATAACTTTTACTATATTCGATTATAATAAAACGTTTATTTCGGAATTAATAGTGCATTTTATTGCTCTGTTTTAATCAGTATTTATACCGTCCAGAAGTTAAATTGTTTTCATACAGCCAGTTTCTATCATGTTGCGAATTGTTAAGCCATGTATAAATTAATTTAGCCCATTTAACTGGCAACTGTAATTGTTTCCATGATTTGAGCGAAGCGAAACTGACACTGTAATAAAGTTCTGGATTTGATATGAGCTTATGTATAGAATTTGCTAACATCTTGGAATCGCGCGCTGGAAATATAACTGCACTAATGCCATCTTCTAAATTTCTTCTAAACATGGGATGGTCTGAAGCGACAATAGGAGTACGCGCGCACAAGGCTTCGTATATTGTTAATGGTAATCCTTCTGGATATTCATGCCAACTAGGTACTATTACTAAGTGCGCTTGTCGCATTAAATCAATTACTTCGTTGTGAGGAACCAAACCTAAAAAATTAATATTATCCTGTATGCCTAATTCTTGAGATTTATTAATAAAATAATCAATATCGCCTTTACCTGCTATGTGTAACTTGGCTGTGATATTTTGCTCACGTAAAATAGCCAATGCTTCAAAAATTTCTCCAACACCTTTACTAGGAACCACAGCACCAACATAAACTAGATTCCAAACATCAGTAGATGGTAATGTTTTTGGTGTAAACTCGTCGGGGGTTTTGAAGTGCGGCCAGTCCCAAGGAATAATTTTATTTGGGTTAACACCGATATTTTGAAGCGAAAGGCAAGAATTTACACCATGATTTGCCACCCACTCAATATGAGGGTTATTTAATTTTGCAGCCAGAAGAGAGTTTTTGATACGATTTCGTAATCCTCGGTGTAAAAATGAATCAGCGAGCAATGCCATAGTTTTAACGCGCTTTTTAATCGCCCAACTAAATATAGCTGGAATTGGTGAGTGAACGACTAAGTGCGTGGGGTTTAATTCAGCGATAATTTGACAAATTTCTTGACTTTGCTTAAATGGGTCAACTGCGGCGCCTACCGCGCGTATTCCAGGTTGCAAAAGCGTGTTATATTTTTCTGTAGTTTGGCAACACATTAAAATAGCTTCTTCAATTTCTTGACTGATATCGTTTATCGAATCAATCACATACTTTTGCGCGTGGTATGTTTCTATACCATTTTCTCGAACTTGCTTAAAGGTTTCACGGTAGTCACCCGCATACTGAACTATTAACAAGCGTTTATTAGCTTCCATTTGCATTTAAATACATCTAAATATAAGTTATACATAAAATCCCCACAGTATACAAATAATACAGTGGGGAACACTCATCCGTTACATCCGTTGCCACTAGTCTCGTTCAGTACGAACCCATGTTTTTTGGGGTTGAACTAAGAATTTGAAGTACAAAGGAATTTTCCAGAGGATGTAAAACGGTATAGCAAACAGTTCTAACAACGGTAAGTCAGAACGCGCGAAGTTTGACCAAGCTATTAATATTGCCGTCAAAATAAATGTTCCTGCAAGAGCAGTAATCCAAACAGGTATCCATATTGATATCAAAAATGCGAATAGAAGTGAAGTACACATCACCGCAAACCACATTGCGACAAATAACGATAGGGGTGGAATACACAAATCAAGTGCGCTGAAAAACAAGTCTAATCTTCTTTGACGTACTCCATTAGTAATTAACTTAGGTACATAAGTAAGCAAAGTTTGAATATGACCATGTTCCCAACGAGTACGTTGACTTTTTGCTGCTTTCGTGTTCTGAGGTAGACTACTATTTACGCTTGCTTGTGGACAAAAAATTGGTGGATATCCAGCAATAGTTAAATCTAATCCGAGTTTCATATCTTCGACAATTTCAGAATTTGCCAGGTCAACCGAGCGAATAACTGACCAAGGAAATGCCATTCCAGTACCTGCCAGCAAACAGGGTAAACCCATGCGTACTAAACCACGTGAACGCACAAGGTTTTTGACTTTGAATGCAAAGACTGATATTGAATCTTTAGGAGTCGGTTGATTAGGTTTTGACATCAAGTAGACTGCTTGTGCTGGTCTACCTGTACTATTAGCTTTCTCGGTCAACAGCGTTATTGTATTTCTTTGAACTACACAATCAGCGTCGATAAATACAACAACTTCAGGTGGGTTATTCTCTAGAAATTTTAACCCGTAGTCTAAAGCGTATCCTTTACCTTTCTTGTTCTCATCTTGTCTTTCTATGACTGTAACTCCTGCACGTGACGCGATTTCAGCAGTTGCGTCTGTACAGTTATCAGCAACTACTACAATTTTATGATGTGGTAATGACGTAGATTTTAAGCTTTTTAATGTATTTGAAATTACAGCTTCTTCATTATGAGCAGGAATTAAGACTGCCACCTTATTAGTCTGAATTTTTGAAGTGGTGGGAGTGAGTGGAAACAGAGCAGCGATACATTCAATTAGTAAAACAGAACACAGAACAAGCAAAAAAAGGGCACTTATCAGCAGAATTATTTCTATTGATAGATGCACTAACTGATTTGTATACATGTTAGAGAATTTCCTAATGTTTATCCAAGAAACCGGGTTCCTGTGAAAAACTTGGGTAAAAATTTTAACTTGTGGTAAGGAACCCGGTTTCTAATTGACGAGTGATTTCTGAATAACTTTTGCGGGAATACCTACAGCAGTTGACTCTGAAGGAATATCGCTTAGTACTACTGCATTAGCGCCAATATTGACATTATCACCAATGGTGACATCACCAAAAATTTTGGCGCCAGCACCAACATTAACGCGCTTGCCTAAACAAGGTGCATCTAACGGACGGTTGAGATAACGATTTCCTAAAGTTACACCTTGACGAATAATGCAGTCGTCACCAATTGTGCTGTAACCGTGAATTACAATACCTCCTTGGTGTTCAATAACTACACGGCGCCCAAGGTTAACAGTGTAAGGTAGTTCAATACCATAACCGTTGCGAATTTTACGGAATAACATTCGGTAGAGAATACTTAAAGGAGCGCGTAAAAGCTTTGGTTGTACTGTCATACGCCATACACCAAATCGATGTACTGCCACTGCACGAAAACCAGGAAGTGTCCAGTCGCACCCGTGTGACTTCCAATCTTCTTTTATTTGCTCCCAAAAACCTAATTCTGTGCTAACCGTATTATCCATATAGGCGCCTATATTTTGGTACTACTTACTATCAGATGCCTGAACTACAAGCGAACTATTATTAGTATCACGGGTACTGTTGTAATAGAAATATCTATCAGGCTCATGTTTGATATTGACACCATTAGCGACCATACCTAAAACGTTAGCTTCTGAACGCATGAGCAAAGTTTTAGCTGCAAGTGCGCTCTTCAAGTCAGCGACACCAGGACGAACTACAACCAAAACACCATCTGCCATTTTACCCAAAACTGCTGCATCCGCAGTTCCAGCTAAAGGTGGAGTATCAAAGATTATATAGTCATAGTGTTGTGATAAAGCTTGAATCAAAGCGCTCATGCCATCAGAGTCTAATAGAGCTTGAGGATTTGGTGGTATTACCCCAGCCGTTAATACTGATATATTTCGTGTTACGGTTTGAATACAGTTGCGAATACGGTCTTGTCCGACTATCACATTGCTCAACCCCGTTAAATTCATCACTCCCCACAAATGATGTTGCGAAGGATTACGCATGTCAGAATCTACAAGTAAGACACGTTTACCCGCTTGTGCAATTACAGCGGCTAAATTCGCGCTCACCTCAGATTTTCCTTCACCTGGAACTGAACTAGTAACTACAATAGTGCGAACTGTTTTATGACTAATAAATTTTAAGTTCGCTTGTAGCATTTGATACGCTTCGTGAATTACTGAGCGTGGCAAAGTTCCTACAACTACCCTTGGTGAGGCACCTTCCATTGTTTGCTCAATAGAAGCACTATTGGTATCAAATTTGGGAATTAAACCAAGCAATGTATAACCAAATACATCCTGAGCTTCTTTAACAGTTTTGATTGATTTATCAATGACATCAACTAAGAACGCAGCAGCAACTCCCAATAAGGCGCCAATAAAAATTCCCCCTGCCCCTAAAAGCAGCATCATTCTCATTCGCGCTGGGTTTGGCGAGACAACCGCATTTTGGACGATGCGCGCGCTACCAATAGTTTGGTTCTCAGCAACGCGAATTTCTTGAAGACGACCAAGTAAAGTTTCATAGGTCTTTTGAGCCACCATTACGCGCCGTTCTAAGTCACCTTGTTTCTTTTCTAAATTCGGCAAAACCTGCGCGCGTTGTTTGAACTGCTGGTGGAGACCTGAGAGAGTTTGGACTTTACTCTCCAAACCTAAGCGCTGCGCTTGCAGTCTCACTGACTCTCCAACTAACTGTTCTTTGAGTTGACCTAACTGTAACTTGTCTGGTGAAACTTTAACGTTCGTACCTAAAGACTGACTAGCACGCTGTTGTAATAATTTATTTAAGGATGCTTCTTTTTCCCTTAAAGTAATCATTATCGGGTTGTCACTGGTATAAAGCGCTTGTTGTGTAGCTATTTGACTTTGCACTTTTTGTAGTTCACCCAATGCTTCTTGCACACCAGGTATTAGCGACAGCGATGTTCTATCTACTGCTTCTGAACTGGGTATTTTAATTTGAGAACGAAGTTCTGCCTGCTGTGATGTAACTTCTGCTAGTTGTCCTTTGACTTCGTTGAGTTGCTTATCAAGCTCACCAATACTTTTGACGGTTTCCTCTGTTTCTTGCTCTAAATTAATAACTTGATTTGCTGCCTTAAACGAGCGTAATTGTTCAGTTGCTCTATTTAATTCACCTTCTGCGCGTGGCAGTTGACCCTCAATAAACTTGCGCGCAGCAATTGTCTCCTGGCGATTATTTTGAATATTACTATTTACATATGACCGCATAATTTGATTTACAACGTCCGCAGCTTTTTTCGATTCGCCAGATATATGCGCCACGTTTAAAACATCAGTACCAGGAATTGGTTCAATTTTAATGTTGATAGACTCAGGTTTTACAAGTTCACCATTTTTATCTCGCAAGTCAAGCTTTTCAATGACTTCTTCTATAATTGGACGTGACTGCAAAATTTCAGCTTGGGTCGAAAGAGGATTTGCTTCGCGTCTTACACTTTCTAAATCTCCAACTTTCTCTCCTACTCCTGTTAGCAGCGAAGCACGGTTTGCCTGAAACAGTAGTTTTCCAGAAGCTTGATAAGTAGGACGTTGCAACGAAATCGCAAACCCTGATAATGCTATTGATGTAAACAAAATCCCTGAAGCAACTAGCCAGCGTCGTTTTAAAACTAGCCAGTAGCTGCGAATATCAATGTCTTCGGAACGGTTGTGTTGCTGCTCCATACAGGTTATTTATCTAGTAAAGATTGGTTGAATTCGATGCACATGCATTGTTTGTTTTGTTCGTAATTTATTAGATGGTATTACTCCTAACTGCCGATGCTAATGCTTTTTGTGTCATTTTTTCTGGTGGCTTTTCTAATGGCGCCTCAAGTTTTGACCAAGGATTTTTGTATAGATGAATCCGCTGTTTCAAAATCAGCCAAAAGAATGGGAAAGCGCTTAACATATAACGTTTCCAAAGTCTTTTTGGTTCTGAAGTTAAACGATATAACCATTCCAAACCTACTTCGCTCATCCATTTTGGTGAACGTTGAATATCTCCAGCCTCAAAGTTAATTGTTGCTCCTATTGCCAAAAATATCTTGACATTTTTTAATGCGTGTCGATATTTTGCAATCCACATTTCTTGCTTTGGGGCGCCAACACCAATTGCTAACACAGTCGCACCAGAAACATTAATCAAATCAACAATTTCTTGACACTCTTGCTCGTTAGTTTCAAACCCATATGATGGAGAATGAGCGGCAACAATAATGTTTCTTCCAACTTTGGAATTTATGCTCATTTGAGCTTTTTTAACAACCGCTGGTTCAGACCCCAGCAAAAAAATCTTAATATTCTCGTCGTCACGATAGTAATCGTAAAATGCTGGAAACAAATCTGAACCAGAGATTTTTTCTTGAATTGGGGTTCCAAGAAAATTTGACACATACATCAAAACTTTACTATCGCAAACTCGGTAGTCAGCCTCCTGATACACATCATAAAACTCGTAATTTTTCTGCAATTTCATAACATGGTCAACGTTGGGAGTAAATACAACCCCACCGTGATAAAGCTTTTCTAAAAGCTCCACCATTGTAATGTTATGAATTTTCACATTCAGTAAGTTTATTTGCCTCATCACCACTCTCAAAACAAGTGATATTTAATGTTTACGTATTTGCTCATCATTCTGCCTAGCCACTTGTCGAATCGGAACACGAAACTTATGTTAATTAAAATTCAGCCAAAACTTATTTAACTCGATGCCCCTCCTGATGTTAATCAAATCAAACAAAAAAACATAGCTTAATAGCGATTTAACTATTAAGTATTTATTCTCACGTCCTATTTAACTTTGTTTAGCTCTACTAGCGCTTCAATCAATAGGTAGAATTTTTTAACTATCTCGGCTTAAATGTTACATACTTATTCTAGCGGTGCCTCAACTAGCAGAATTTGTAAGTAAAATTCATTCCTACTGAGCAATTTTAAATTAAACAAAATAGATTTCATCCTAAAATAAACATATAAAGCTTACATGCATCTCAAGGAAGGCAGCATTGATATCTGCTATGGTATCGCAATTGACAATGACTGCCGGAGTTTGCGAATTGTCAAGCTTTAATATATCTTTTATTTTGCTCGAATTTAAATAGTTAGTGTAAAGCTAATGTGTAGAAAGAAAAAAGTTTTTATAAAGAAATTGTAAAGCAACCGTTTTTTCCCTGAAGTTCTAGGAAAAAATTGTTTCAATACACAAATAAAAATCAATTTGATTAAGCAAAATTAAAAAGAATTAATAAAGTGTTACAGGAGACATTTAAATATAAAGATATAGGGTATGCAGAGACACCTTAGTGAGGCGCCTCTGCATAATCATCTAATAACTACAGATTTGATAGTAATTTTACACTATGTCACGTGATGGGCTAGGGCCTTCAATTTCCCAAGTTACATCCTGAACTCTGAAAATAACAGAACCAGCATCGAAAGCATAGCGGTTGCCGTTGCTTGCATCACGCTTCATCGCCCACATGTTAGTTTCACCAGTACGGTAGTTGCGCCATACCCAGTCAGGTACACCATCTCCTGTAAAGTCGGCAGTTCCATCAATGCGCCACTGGGTATCTGTGACAGGAGGAGTAGTAATGGCGTTTGTCTTGGCTGGGTCATAGTCACCGCTATTTTGCATTCCCCAAATACCAATTCCGCCAGTGCTGTAATTGCGCCAGAGAATATCAGCAACACCATCTGTATCAAAGTCAATTACATCTGCAACTTCCCACTGAGTGTCAACGATAGGAGTAATAACGTACCCATCAGCGTCATTAAAGTAAGGATTGTTACCAGTAGTAGTATTATTTAATTTCCAGATAGCATTTTCGCCAGTTCTATAATTACGCCAGAGAATATCGGGAATAGCGTCATTATTAAAGTCAGCCCAGCCTTCGATAAACCACTCAGTAGGTACGTTCCGAGCGAGAGTTCTACTTCTGCTGAGGTCAAGAGTAAGGGCGCCAGTTCCAGCAACGTTAGAGTCATAGTTATATGCCCATATAGCTATATCACCAGTTCTGTAATTGCGCCAAAGAATCTGAGGTCCACTGCTGCCACCAAAGTTTGTCACCCCTTCCATTTCCCAGCTTGTATCTTCAACAGGACGAAGAGTCTGAGTTCTAGCTGTACTAGATACATCAACATTAATACCAGTGTTAGCATCAAATGTCATAAACCAAACAGCATTTTTACCACTGTCAGGTCCATTCCCATAATTGCGCCAGAAAATATCAGTAATACCGTTGTTATCTACGTCATACAAACCTTCAATTTCCCAATCAGTGTCTCTTATTTCTCGAATCCACTTAGTTAGTCTTGAGTCTGTATCTAAGCTAAAGGGGTTAGTTGGGTTCGCTGTGTCGTAATTAATACTCCAAACAGCATTTTGACCACTGTCGAGTCCATTCCCATAATTGCGCCATAGAATTTCAGGTCTATTAAAGCCATTGGCATCGGCAGTACCACCAAAATTAGGAACTCTTGATGAGGCACCAACAGCGGGAGTCCCAGCGTTACCAACGGCGCCAGTAAAGTTAAGTGTAACGCTAGCACTAACAGTTGGCGAAGAATCTGTTGGTAAACCACCGTATTCAACGACATAACCTTGGGGTCTGTAAGCACCAATGTTAGTGTAATCTTGCTGGTCAGGAAGGTCATTCCACTTACCTATATTTCCAGCATTCGCATTTCCAACGATGTGGGCATAATCTTCACCGTTAGTAGTAGTGTTGTTCGGTTCATTCCTTTGTAAATCCCAGTTATTATAGCGTCCATTAATTGCAGCACCTGTACTATTTCCTCGCCAATATAGTTGTCCAGTACCACCGTTGTCGTTTGCTGCTAAACCTTCAGGCCCAGTTAGCCATCTCCAGTCTCCTTCTACTGCCTCATCACTGGCGCCTATCCAACCATTACCACTAACTCGACTTTGAATAAAATCCTGTTCAGCTTGAGTGGTGATTGTCGCTAAATACCCTCGCTTTCCTAAATAGGTAGGACGACCATCAGCAGCAGTCCTGGCATCAGTCCAAGAAATGCCTTCATTAGTTACAAACTCATAAAAATGCCCATTTTCTGGATTTGCAAGCAAATTACCTAAAGAGAACTGAATATTGCGCGCTGCTCCTGGGTTGCTAGCATCAGTATTAGCATACGTAACTCGACGCAATAAACCTTGGTAAACATCAGAACTAAGGGCAGTCGCTGAATCTAAAGTCAGCACACCTCTTGCTTGGTCGTAGTTCCAGTTAATTCCATCTTGGCTACCACTTGTAGCTCCATCAATACCTAAGCGGTCTTTACTAGCATCAAAGTTACCAATTAACACCCGTGCGCCATTGAGCGTACCAACATTTGTGATAGTTAAATCTGAGTCAACAACTTGCGGAGTAGTACCTCTGTAATTAATGTTGCCAGAAATATTTCCTAATCCCCCGCTAACATCCGCAGCAACAGCAGAACTTGAACTAGAAGAAGCACTTAACGGAGTTGGAGAAGATGATATGGGGTTAGACTGGGTAGTTGGTAATTCTGTTGATCGCGACAAACTTTGGTAGTATTCTTTGAGTTGGATCCGTAATGAATTAGACATTGGGTTTTCCTCTTACTACATTATTAAATAACTATCGTTTTAGTACGTACAAACGTTGAATATGTATACAAAAAAATTGCACATGCTATCGAGTCATCAGAATTTAGTACATTCACTAAGGTAAATGCACTGCAGCTTGTATATTTGAGTACAAATGATTATGTAGCAAAGACTACTATATAGTCAAATGTTTCATTATGCCCAAAAATATTTTTGTAATAACATTTAATCACAACTTCACGAAAATGTAACATTCGTAACGGATAAAAACTTACAAACGTTACAGTTAAATACTTACGCAATCTCCGCCGATATGAAGAGAACATCTACTGATAAATAAGTATCTCACTATTGCCATATTTTTAATATACTAACTCTGTTTAATTAATTAAAATACATGAACATATCAGCGATGAATCGACCATGCATAACCTCTAACCCTTGTCAATGAGGGAATTCACTTAAAATAAGAATAATATAAAGCTGTTTTAATATACGCTTTGTCAAACTTTTAAATTAGTTATGCTTATCTTAAAAAACTTTCCGCGTTTGTGTGCTTAGGAATACAAAGATTAGGAAATAAGAACCCCAGTTTCTTATTTCCTAAGTGTTATTTGCTATTTTCCTTAAACCACTCGGCGATACCATTAGAAATAGTGCGTGCCATCTTCCTTTGGTCTTCAGGGTCGGTAATTAGTTCTATTTCATTAGGATTACTCATAAAGCCTAGTTCTAGTAGTACAGATGGAGAACTCGCGGGACGTGTTAGCGCTAAGTTATTCCAAAATACTCCATACGAAGGGCGCCTAATTTTTTCTACTACATAGTTATGTAAAAATAAAGCTAAGTCGTATGCTTGCGTATTGTACCAAAACGTACCAAATCCCTTAATATTTTCGGCATCACCATTATCGGGTAGCGAGTTATGGTGAACAGATAAAGCGATTGTAGGTTCTTCGGCGTCAATAATTTTTTGACGGTCAACCAGTGAGAGTTCTACATCTGAGTTGCGTGTCATGACTACAGTGGCACCACGTTTGATTAAGTCGTCGCGTATTAACCTAGAAATAACCAAATTAACATCTTTTTCTAAAGTACCTTCGGGACCAGTGGCGCCAGATTCAGCACCACCGTGTCCTGGGTCGAGTAGTACTTTGACACCAGATAATGGTTTACGTCCAGTTTTAGTGGGGGGGTGACGCATTGTTAAAACTAAGCTAGTGCCTTCATAGCGAAGTTTGTAACCCCACTGTTGATTTGTCTTGAGATTAAAAGTGTATTGTACTTGATTTGGGTTAACTTGTTGCCAATCGAGACGTGAAATAATTGGGTTATTGTCAGTGCGGAACGTATCGGTTTGTGCAGTGGTGTTATAAAGAGTCAAAGTTAGAGACTTGTCACCTTGCTGGACACTAACAGGAACAGGTACCTGTAGAGGAAAAACTATCTCAGTTTTGCCCTGTAAATTCCGATAGCCAACACTGCGAATAATTGTGCGCGGTGCTACACTACCTGGTATAATACGAGTCTCTTTACTATTAATCCAGGCACCGTAATCTAAGCGTAACCAATCACCGTCTCTTCCGGTAATAGATGCCCTTGTACCTTTTGGTAAAGGTGTTAACCGAGAAAAGTCTGTACTAGATCCAGTTCTTGCGACACCTGCGTCGGATGTAACTTCAGCTACTTGTAATTGGGCTTGAGGTAGTACGGTAATTTTACCAGTACCAGTTTGGGTAATAGTCTTACCATTAACGGTTAGTTGGAATTCCGGTTTACCTAACTCAATCAAAGTGGGAGTATCTGGATTAACTGTACTTTTAATGGTGTTATTGTCTCGTAGTTGATTAAGCCCAACAGTGGTACAACCTTCATATTTACTAATGCTCGGACTCGCAATAGGTTGGTTCCTTCCTGTTAAAGCTGCTTTATTATCTGGAAGCTGTGCAATTTGTGGTTGAGGTAAAAGAGAAATTGTTTGTAAACCAAGTTTGACTCTTACTTTGGAAGCAGGAGGTGCAACGGCACTAAAACATACAGTCTCTCCTGGTAATCGAGCAATATCAACTGCTGGTGTGAGAGAATTTGGAGCAAAAGCAGCTCCAGTGGGGATTTCGGGTTGTAAACTCAACCGCGTTACTTTTATCAACAATTCTTGATTTTGGTAACGAATTGTAAAGTTATTTTCCCCAATCGAGAGCGGTAAGCTTGGTGCAAAATGACCACTCTGACTTCTTTTGATTAGCTTACCATTAATGAAAACTTGTCCGGTTGACGGCGCCGTGCCAATGAAGAAGATTCTATCGGCACTTGTTTTGTGATTGGTTCGGGGGTAAACAACCTTAAGGGATTGTGTACTAGCCAAAACGCTATAGGGGGTGAGTATTGAACTGATTAAGAATAATCCTAAAACGGGTTTCACGCCACTAAATAAATAAGAACATAACATTTACTGTGGCACAATGACGGGGTGTCTTTTACAGAAGTATAAAAATTTGATAATTGATGTATGACTAAGTTTGTATTTGTGACTGGTGGGGTTGTGTCTAGTATCGGTAAAGGAATTGTAGCAGCTTCTTTGGGGCGCCTGCTCAAATCCCGCGAATATTCGGTTTCGATTCTAAAACTCGACCCTTATATAAATGTAGACCCAGGTACCATGAGTCCATTTCAGCATGGTGAAGTGTTTGTCACCAAAGATGGAGCGGAAACCGATTTAGACCTAGGGCACTACGAACGCTTTACTGATACGCCAATGTCTCGACTTAACAGCGTGACAACCGGTGCGGTATACCAATCGGTCATTAACCGCGAACGTCGCGGAGACTATAATGGAGGTACCGTCCAAGTTATACCCCACATCACCAACGAAATTAAAGACCGAATTAAGCGTGTCGCCCAAGATACAAATCCTGATGTAGTAATTACAGAAATAGGCGGCACAGTTGGTGATATAGAGTCGCTGCCATTTTTGGAGGCCATCCGCCAGTTTCGCAAAGAAGTCGGGCGCCAAAACGTGATTTACATGCACGTAACATTGGTACCGTGGATAGCATCAGCAGGCGAAATGAAAACGAAGCCAACCCAGCACTCAGTTAAAGAATTGCGTTCGATAGGCATTCAACCAGATATATTAGTGTGTCGAAGCGATAGACCAATACCCCCAGGCATTAAAGAAAAGCTTTCAGAATTTTGTGATGTACCCGTTGAGTGCGTAGTTACTTCCCAAGATGCCAACAGCATTTACGAAGTACCACTCATGTTAGAGCGAGAAGGATTAGCAAATCAAAGCTTAGAGCTTCTACAAATGGAACAACGCAAACCAGATTTGCGACAATGGCAAACCTTAGTAGAAAGACTGTACAGCCCCAAATACCAAGTAGAAATTGCCATAGTTGGTAAATATGTACGTTTAAGTGATGCATATCTATCAGTTGTAGAAGCCGTTCGTCATGCGGCAATAGCAACTCATGGAGAATTACGACTGCGCTGGGTAAACTCCGAAAAACTCGAAACCGAATCAGTTGAAAACTACCTCGAAGGAGTAGATGGTATAATAGTACCAGGCGGATTTGGGACTAGAGGTGTAGATGGAAAAATAGCCGCAATTAAATACGCGCGTGAACATGAAATCCCCTTCTTAGGATTATGTTTGGGAATGCAATGTGCCGTGATTGAGTGGGCAAGAAATGTAGCAGGTTTAATAGATGCCAACAGCGCGGAATTTACACCTGATGCCGAACATCCGGTAATTAACTTGCTACCTGAACAACTAGATGTAGTGGACTTAGGGGGAACAATGCGTTTAGGTTTATATCCTTGTCGCGTTCTACCAAACACACGTGCCTTCAAACAGTATCAAGAAGAAGTTGTATACGAGCGTCACCGTCACCGCTACGAATTCAACAACGCTTACCGCAGTTTATTTGTGGACTCTGGCTATGTAATTAGTGGCACATCTCCCGATGGGCGCCTAGTTGAAATGATTGAATATCCTGAACATCCGTACTTCATAGCATCTCAGTTCCACCCAGAATTTCAATCAAGCCCAAGTAAACCACATCCATTATTTGAAGGATTCCTCGAAGCAGCAATTAGACACTCCCACCCCACAATCAACTTCCCGGCGCCAGCAGAAGTGTTATAAAGTATTGAGTGCTGAGTAATGAGTGCTGAGTAATAAGTGCTGAGTGCTGAGTAATAAGTGCTGAGTGCTGAGTAATAAGTGCTGAGTGATAAGAAAAATAATTTAGTAACTTTATCTTCTTGCCTCAACTCCTAACTCCTAACTCCCAACTCCTAACTCCCAACTCCTAACTCCTAACTATTTACTCAGCACTCAGCACTCAGCACTCAGCACTTTTTACTATTAATGGGAGAAAATCGTGGCGCACTGGGAAAAAGTACTTTTTGACCGCAACGAGTACATAGTAGACTTTGAGTGCGTCAGTGCCTTTTGCCGCGAACCGAATAGTAGAGTAACATTTTGGCTACCAGATAACGCCATTCCAATTGTGATAAACCCACAAAGTAACCCAAAAGACTACCAAAAAATTCTTGACTACACCGAAAAAGTTACACAATTGCCTGAAAATACATATTGGGTAAAAATAATATACGAAAGAAACGAGTACATAATCAACCTAAAATGTATCAGTTCATTTTGCCGCGAACCCAATGGTAGAATAACCTTTTGGCTACCCGATAGTACAATCCCCATCATCATCAACCCCGTCAGCAATCCCGAATCATACCAAAAAGTCATCGACTACATAGAAAAAGCCACAGGATATAGTATGTAGGTTGGGTTCCGCGCTTGGCGCGGAACCCAACATCACAATTTTAGGTATAATCGCTCCCTTGATATTTTGTGTTTGGTCGTAACGCTCAAAATCCTGATTATAAAAGCTTTTTAAACTGGCGCCACGAGACACAAAAACTGCATGAACTTTTTTTTGGGGCTTATACACAAAGTAAACACCCTAGGATAAGTCTTCTAAAGAAGACTCAAAAAAAAATATATTCGAGAGCGCGAAATTCGCAGGCACCTCTTTAATTGAGTTTGGTAGGGTGTGTGACTGCACAAAAAACGCTATGAGAGAAACGAAAAATTCAAATGCAGTCAGGCACCATCAACCAGACGAAACGCTCAACTTTTTTAATTAGTGAAGTAATATATACAAAAATACCAATAAAACTACTCAATACTCAACATGGCAACAGGAATACCTAGCAAAAATGGTAATATAAGCAACCTAATGTTTTCAGGATATAGATATTTGCTTCATAGAAATTTAAAATCTTTGCTAATTTTATGCTTTTGACCAATCCTCTGTTCGCAAACCTGCTATTTGTCTAAAATCTGATTCGTTACGAGTAAGCAAAATTGCTTTATTGGTTAGTACAATAGCCGCAATTTTTAAATCCATATTCCCCAGACGAGGATATGCGTTTCTTAAACGTTGATGCTCCAAAGCGGCTGCTTCACTAAAAGAAACAATCGTTATTAGGCGATAATCCACTGCTAGTTGTTCTAATCCTCGATAAGCAGAAACTTGCTTCTCAAGCGTTTTTGCTTTTGACAAGAGAGCAAGTCTACCTTTGACTTGCTCTTCATATGTAATAACTGTAACCGCAATTTCAACTTCTTCAGTTGCTGCTAGCCTCGTCAGGATTCGCTTTCCTTCCTGTCCATTACGTTGAATTAAACTAAGATGATCAGTATCAAGAATATACATTGTTAAATTTTAGACATCTATTGGGCTGACTTGCGCCATTCTTGTCCTAAACGCACTGCTTCATCAAAGTCAGGATCATTTTCAAAGCTACCAGCAATTTTTAACCACCAAGGTTCTTTGCTTTCGGGACGTTTGGTTAGCATCTGTTTAATCTGTGCTAGCTCTTTCTCCAATGTTGCAACTCGCGTTTCTAATTTTTGAGAGTCTTCTTCTAACTGTTGAGGAGTCATACTTACATTAAATAAATAGCAAATGTATAAGTATATTATATATATAAAGGTAAACCGTGGTTAAATCTTCTTTCCAGCACAAGAATTATTGGAACTTAAACTTTAATATACAATACTTCACCAAAATTGATTGATCAAGTAATATATACAAAAGTACCAATATAACTAAACACTTTACATGGCAACAGGTATACCTAGCAAAAACGGTAATACAAGTAACTTCATAAATAAAAATATATCTTTTCAGTTAAATTACGATGGTAAAACTCCAACAGAACACATATTAACCAGCAAACCAGCTAAATTAAAACGTGTTGTTACCGTAGAGCATAGCCTGAAAAATAAATTAATCTATGGTGAAAACTTAAGAGTATTGAGTTTCTTATTGAACGACAAAGCTATTGCAGGAAAAGTTGGATTAATCTATATAGACCCTCCCTACGCAACAGGAAGCAGCTTTGAATCTCGTAAAAGCGACCATGCTTACCACGACTGCATGGAAGGAGCGGTATATTTAGAATTTTTGCGTCAAAGACTAATATTACTAAAAGAACTTTTATCTGAGCAAGGCGCCATATATGTCCACCTAGACGAGAACATGGCTTTTCCAGTAAAAATTATCATGGACGAAATATTTGGCGCCAGAAATTTCCGTAACTGGATAACAAGGAAAAAATGTAATCCCAAAAACTATACACGTAAGCAGTACGGAAATGTTGCTGATTACATATTATTTTATACAAAGACCGACAAATACACATGGAACCAGCCGTTTGAAGCATGGACAGAAGCAGCAATAAAAAAAGAATATCAATATATAGAAGAAGGAACAGGAAGACTATATAAAAAAGTTCCGATTCATGCACCTGGGACAAGAAAAGGTTCAACAGGGCAACCTTGGAGAGGAATGTTACCTCCTCCTGGAAAACATTGGCAATATACTCCTAAAACATTAGACGAAATGGATGCGAGAGGAGAAATATATTGGTCTCCAACAGGAAACCCTAGACGAAAAGTTTATTTAGATAACAGTCAAGGCATAGGGGTTCAAGATATTTGGCTTGATTATAAAGACGCTCACAACCAAAATATTAAAATTACCGGTTATCCTACAGAGAAGAACCCAGATTTGATAAAAAGAATAATTCTTGCTTCGTCGAACACAGAAGATTTAGTACTAGATGCATTTGCAGGAAGCGGTACCACTGCTGCTGTAGCTGAAGAATTAGGTAGACAATGGATAACTATCGATAATTCCCCTCTTGCTATAGCTACTATAATTAAACGTTTAGTTCAAGGTAGCGAAGTCATGGGTGATTTTGTTAATGGACACACCCAATCACAGCAAATGTCCTTAATCAATACAAATAGAATTTTACATAGCGGCTTAGAGTTTTACATTGAAGAACATTCTGAATTAGAAATAATAGATGAATTTTTAATAAAAGATTGGGATAATAAATTAAATGTAGACACCGAATATATTGGGTTTTTAAATATACAAAATGTTATTTAAATATTAATTGTCATGCTGAACGTAGTGAAGCATCTAGATTCTTCGCTACGCTCAGAATGACAATTTAGCATCTAGATTCTTCGCTACGCTCAGAATGACAATTTAGCATTTAGATTCTTCGCTGCGCTCAGAATGACAATTTAGCATCTAGATTCTTCGCTGCGCTCAGAATGACAATTTAGCATTTAGATTCTTCGCTGTGCTCAGAATGACAATTTAGCATCTAGATTCTTCGCTGCGCTCAGAATGACAATTGGCATTTAGATTCTTCGCTATGCTCACAATGACAATTGGCATTTAGATTCTTCGCTGCGCTCACAATGACAATTGGGTATTTATTTTTGTTAATGCCAACTTAGCGGCGCCTAACATACCTGCTGAATTACCCAACTCTGCTGGTAAAATTTCTAAACCAACGCGCGATGTAATAAAGACTCGTTTTTCAATTTCAGCTTTGGCACTAGGTATAAAAAACTTTGCACTGGCGCCTACTCCACCACCAATTAAAATAGCTTGTGGTGTTAGTACGTAAATTAAACTTGTTAAACCAATACCTAAATCTCGACCGTATTCTTGCCAAAAATTTAAAGCTTCTACGTTACCAGTTTCTGCTAATTCCCCTAATTCCGAAGGTTCTTTACCAGTACGGCGCCTAATTGCGCGAATCGAAGTAAATTGTTCTAATGAGCCTTGGTTGCCACTGTTACATTCTGGACCCGAAGAGTGTAAGCTAATTAAACCTAATTCACCTGCGGCGCCATGATGTCCAATAAATAATTTACCGTCAATAAAGACGGCGCCACCAACACCAGTTCCCAAGGTTAGCATAATAAAATTTTTGAACCGACGACCGGCGCCTAACCAAGCTTCACCTAAACCAGCACAGTTCGCATCGTTAGCCAAAATAGTCGGTTTGCCTGTCTTTTCTTCTAACCATTGAGCTAACGGAACATCACGCCATCCTGGTAAATTAATAGATACTAGCGCAATGCGTCCCTCTGGGTCAGAAGGCCCAGGCATTCCCACACCAATAGCAACGGCTTGATTATTTGAATCCAGTTCTTGTAATGCGCTAACTATTACATTCAATACCATTTCAGGAGCAGGAGGTTGAGGAGTTGCAACTGTCATCGACTGTAAAAGGGCGCCGTCTACAGTAAACCTCCCCAACTTTATCGCTGTTCCGCCTAGGTCAATCCCAATAACTGATACACTGCCGTGCGGGGGTTCCCCCCGTTGAAGCAAGTGTCGTTGAATATTATTATTTGTCATTGGTAGTTTTTTGCCTAGCCTAAT